>ERZ1034363.25-NODE-25-length-97134-cov-6.847090_pt1 | contig 97134 bp, 97 predicted proteins | sample MGYA00520616_ERZ1034363 | MGnify/ENA primary metagenome ERZ1034363 (study PRJEB33736, sample SAMEA104284506) | Azolla filiculoides | biome: Urban; feature: Water surface; material: Ditch water | place: Netherlands | collected 2015-10-28 | depth 0-0.1 m ...
ATTTTTTGAGTATTGATGAACCTCATCGCTTTTAAGAAGCTCATCAATACTCAACCATTTATATTCGTTGTGTTGTTCTTTTGGAAGATTTATTAGTTCACTATCTATTTGAACTAAATAACCAAAATTAATATAGTGAGTTGAAGTATTGTCAAAAATACTATCGTCATAAAAATGCTCAAATATTCCTAGAAAGTTTGTTTCAAAAGACAAATCAACTCCAATTTCATGTTTGAATATTCTTTTCCTTGCATTTTTTATAGTTTCATTTTTCAATATTCGTCCACCTAAAGTAAAATAATACTCTAAAGCTGGTTTGTTTACTCTTTTGCCTAAAAGTATTTTCTCATCAGACATTCTTTGAACAATAAAGTCAATCGACACCAAAGGTATATTTTCCACAACGGTTTTGAAGATATCAGCTTGTATCAATTTCGACCTCTATTAAAATCATCTTCGATTCGCACAATATCATCTTCACCAGTATATTCACCAACTTGTGCTTCTATTAAAACAACTGGAATTTTTCCTTGATTCTCAAGTCTATGAATCTCTCCCATTTTTATATATGTTGATTCATTTGGTCTTACTAATCTTGTCTCATTTCCAACTGTTACTGTTGCAGTTCCTGACACTACTATCCAATGTTCATTTCTATGAAAATGTTTTTGAAGAGATAAACGCTTACCTGGTTTAACTTCTATTCTTTTGATCTTATACCCTGGACTATCTTCAAGAATAGTATATGTTCCCCATGGACGATGGCCTGTCAGATGAATATTGTGAAGTTCAGAATGTGTTTCTTTCAATTTTTGAACCACTTGTTTAACTTTTTGACTTGAGCCTTTTTTCGAAATAAGTAAAGCATCTCCAGTATCAACAATTATGCAATCTTCAATATCTATAGTTGCTATCTTTCTTTGGTCTCCATAGATAAGATTGTTTTTACTGTCAATACTAATAAGATTTGGATTTTGAGTATTTCCATCTTCATCTTTTGGTAGCTCATCATAAAGAGCATCGAAGCTTCCAACATCTGACCATCCTATATCACTTGCAATAACTTTTACTTTTGAAGATTTTTCCATGACTGCATAATCAATACTATCTTCAGGAATGTTCAACATATCATGGGTATTAATTCGTAACAGACCATTTGTTTGTGTTTGTAATGATGCATTTTCAAATGCTATTTTACAAGCATTGTAAATATCTGGTGAATACTTTTGAAGCTCTTCTAAAAATACTCCAGCTTTAAACATAAACATTCCAGAGTTCCAATAGTAATTTCCAGCTTTTAGATAAGCTGTTGCTGTATCAAAATCTGGCTTTTCATGAAAAGCTTTTACATCTACATTATCCAAACTCACAGCTTCAATATAACCAAATCCAGTTTCTGCAAATGTTGGCTTAATTCCAAATGTCACAAGATTATCTTGTAACGCTAATTCTTGTGCTCTAGATATTACTTGTGCGTATGCTTTTTCATCTTTGATCAAGTGGTCAGATGGTGTCACCAAAACTATAGTTTCTTTATCCATAGCCATACAAGCTAGCGCAATAGCTGGAGCAGTATTTCTTCCTATTGGCTCAAGTAGAAACGAAGTAGTTGAAGGATTGTAAGTTGTATTTTCTTCCAATTGATCAAGAGCAAGAAAATATTGTTCTGTGTTTGAAACAATAAAGTTATTTTTACAAAGCTTACTATTTCTCTTAGTAGTTAGTTGAAAAAGTGATTTATTAGAAAATAGTTTGACAAACTGTTTTGGCATAAGTGTACGGCTTATTGGCCATAGTCTTGTACCTGAACCGCCACAAAGTATTATGTTTGTCATCTATTTTCCTTTTTGTTTTTTATGTGTATTTCAAAATATCTTATTCTTAAATTGCATGATTAATTTAAAAAGTTTCATTTTTAGTAAATATTATACAAAAAAATAGATGTCATTTGAGTGTCAAATAAAAACTAACACCAAATATATCTTTTTTAGTTTCTTTCAGAAATTATTTTTGCAACTTCATTTGAGATATATTCTTTAATATTTCTTTTTGGTTTCCAGCCTAAGCTTTCAGTTTTAGAACTAATAACATCAGCTGTCATACGATTTCCTGCTCGTTCGGGTAACATTTGGATTTCACCACCAAACATTTGAGCTATCTCTTTAATACTGTAGGCATCAGGACTTCCTATCCCAAACTCATCACCATAACCATTTTCTCCAACCAATACAAGTCCATCAATAATATCATCGATATGTGTAAAGTTTCGTTTTTGAGTTCCTGGGCTTACAATTGTAAGGTTTTCCTCATTTTTCATCTTCTCTTTAAACAGTGCTATTAATGTTGCATATTTTCCTGTTTGAATCTCTCGTGGTCCATATACATTGTAAAAATAAGTTATTGCATATGGAACATTAAACCATGTTCCATAATTCATAACAAGTTCTGTGTTTGTTGCTTTTGTCCAAGCATATGGAGAAGCACTTCTTCCAAGTCCTCCATCTCCAAATTTTGTAGAGCTTCCAGCATAAAGAATTTTACATCCAGCTTTTCTTACAAATTCTAATACTGCAAAAATACCATCTTTATTATACTTCCATACTTTTTCTATATCATCAAAACTTTGTTCAACCCTACTATATTCACCAAGATGATAAACCATATCTGGAGCAAATGTAATAAGGGTTGCAATATCTGATGTATCTCCTTCAATGTAAGTCACATTAGGAACATGATTATTTTTACTTCCTGTGAAGTAATTATCTAAACTATAAACTTCATAATTTGGATTTTGTGCCAATCTTTCACAAAGGTGTGATCCTACAAATCCTGCTCCACCTGTTACTAGTATTTTCTTTTTCATTACTTATCATCCTTCAAGAGATCTTCTTTTTTTGCATGAGTCCATTTTCCTCTTGGCTTATCAATGTATTGAAAATGTTCATTAGTAAAACTTCCCTGATTGCAAGTAACTCTATAATATCTATGATTTACAGCTGTGTCTCCAATGGCATTATTTAACACTACTGGGCCAGTCAAGTAATATACTCCTTGATCAATCTTTCTTTTTTCAATATTGTCAACAATTAAATCAATCGTTTTTTGCAAAATAGGATTATTTTTACTACTTGCGATAAAATAATTTGTAAAATGTTCTTTATTTAATAAAAATAATTCTGCGTCATCAGGTTTTATCATTACAGAAAGTGGCAAAATAGCGTGAGCATCAAAATCCATATAAACACCACCATAATAATTTAATATAAATATTCTCCACAGATCAGCTTGAGCAGCACCATCTGTAAGTCTATGAAAAGCTTCTTTAACATTTTGTGGTGCATAAGTATCCATAAAGACATCTCTATCCTCATGACCCATATATCTATATTCAAAATCCGGAGACAAAATACGATTAAATAAATAGTTTATATATATAGGTAGAGCCACTTTGTTTGTATAATTTGTTTGCCAAATAATCTTGGGTATTTTTGTTTCTTTAGATGACTTAATTAATGCATCACTTTGTTTTGGAATTGTAAATCTCATTTTTGGAAAAAAGAAATGAAATATATAGCTCAATCCTTTTGTGAGAGCTCCAAGAAGCTTTATGGTTCTGTTTATCACTATTATTGCTATATTCATGTTTTTATTCCTTGTAATTATTTGAAATTAGATGAAAATATTTATATATTTTAGAAGACTGATAATATCCAAAGATTGCTTTTATAATAATACATTGTAGTTTTTTAATGTATTAATACTATTTAAAATATACCTACTTTGTTTTATTGGTAAATCTCTTTGTGATATTCTTTAAATCTTTTGTGTTGCCAAAACCATTGATCAGGTTTACTCAAAATATGCTCACTCATAACATCTGCTTCAGCTTGCGTTAGATCTAAAATTTGACTATCACCTTCATGATCTCTTGGCTCTATTGGTTGATAAAATTTTGCAGTGTATTTTCCAAAGCTATCCATTGTAAAAAATAATGGCAAAACAACTGCATCAAATTTCACTGCTAGTCTTGAAGCTGAATCAGCTTGCTTAACTTTTTGCCCTAAAAATTCAACGTCAATACCGCTTCCATTGTGCTGATCTATAACCATTCCGATAATTCTATCTTCTTTAAGGGCCTTAACAAGACCTCTGCTCGCATCTTTCTTTGTAAGCATTTGAGTATTATTTCTAGTTCGTGTGATATCTAATTCTGCATTTAAATAGTGATTATTCATCGGTCTTCCAACCATCGTAGTAGGTCTGTATTTAAGAGGAATAAATGTATTTCCGTATTCCCAATTGCCATAATGGGCAGTAATTAGAATAATTTTACGATTGTTATTTATAGCATCAATTATAAAATGCTCATTTTGAACTGTAATCTTTTTTTCAAATCCTTTCAAGTCCAAGGTTTGATTTTCTACAAATTCATAAAGATTGTAAATTAGATTTCTGTAACTATTTCTTATAATTTCATATTTTCGTTTTTCATCCAAACTATTCCCGTAAACTATATCAAGATTTGCTTTTGCATATTTTTTATGTTCAAAGTTAAACAGATACAAAAGGTAAGAAAGTCCATCTAAAAATACTTTTGTGACATTTTTAGGAAACAATAAAACAATAAACTTAAAAGTTTTATAGAAAGAAAATAGCAAATAATCTATCATCTTAATAACTCTTTTGCAATCTTAACTACTTCACTTGCTTTTATATTTTCTATACTAAAGTCTGATTTATCAAGTTTTAATGGATCTACGAAACTATCTGACTTTATTGTTTTGTTGATCGCTGTTTCATAAGTATTTCTAAAATGTGGAGTATTTCCAAAAATCATAATTGAAGGAATATTTAATCCCCAAGCCATATGTGTTGGTCCAGTATCTCCCCCGATTACAAGCTTTGAATGCTCGATTTTATACTTCAAGTCATCCAAAGTTCCTTTTTCATCAAGTGTAATAAAATCAGAATTTTTACTAAGCCAAAGAGCTGTTTCATACTCTTCTTTATTTCCCCAAACTACTAAAATATTCTCTTTGAGTCTCTCTGCGATTTCCAAAAACTTTTCTTTTGGATATATTTTATTTGGTTTTGATGCACCCACTACAAAAATAATATTTAAATCAGAATTCATATCTGATGATTGTTTGTCTGTAATCAAAAATGGCTTTTTAGTTAAGATATCTTCTTTTGAAACTTTTATACCAAGAGAATCACACAAAACTTTGATATTTCTATCTATTACATTTTTAGAATAAGGAATATAAACTTTTTTATCATAAAAAAATGAAGCTATTTTTTCCCTAATACTATCTGTATCAAATCCAACTATATAGCTTCCAACCACTCTATTTCCAACTATCCAACTTGCTATTGCTGACTTTAAAAGCCCTTGTGCATCTATTACTACATCATAATTATTTTTTGCATATTGGCTCAAAAGTTTGTATTGTGTAAGTATTTCTGATTTTTTGTTTTTAATTGATTTTAGATTTATTGGTAAAATATGATCAATATCTTTATTATTTTCTAAGACGCCTTTGAAACTATCTTCAACAATCCAATCGATAGTTGAATCAGGAAATGCTTTTTTGATAAATTGCAGTCCCACCATTGCATGAATAATATCACCCATTGCGGAAAGTTTAATAATACAAATTTTCATCTATTTCAGCCTATATTTTCATTTTATTAAAAATAAAATCCAAAGCGCTACATGTAAAATAATACTAAACATAACTGCTGTTGAACCGATATCTTTTGCACTTTTTGCTAAAGGATGAATCTCTTTCGTAACCAAATCAACTACATTTTCAATAGCACTATTTACAAGCTCTATAATCAAAACAAAAATTGCTGTTATCAAGAGTGCAGCTTGCTGATAAGCCTCAAAATTCAAAATAAAAATCATTGGAATAATAAATATCCCAGCCAATAATTCTAATTTAAATGAACTTTCAGTTTTAAATGCGTATACAAGCCCTCCTAAAGCATATTTTGTATTTTTGAAAATATGGTATTTTGGTTTATTATTCATAATCACATCCATTTTTTAAATTTGTATCTTCTTTCATTTGTCCTATTCCAGCACCGCTAAATCCTAATGCTTTCAATCTTTCAACAAGTGGAGGATGTGAATAATGAAAAAATATGTAAATAGGATGAGAAAGTGGGAATGATTTATTTTCATTTGCAAGTTTCAATAGTGCATTTACTAAATCTTCTTTAGTTTGCATATTGCTTCCAAATCTATCTGCTGCATATTCGTTGTGTCTACTCATTGCTGAAATTAAAGGCATTAAGAAAAACGAAAGAATTGGTGAGAAAAGCATAAAAACCAAAATAATCGCATAAGGTTCATTTGAAAGTCCCAAACCTAAAAAAACCTCATCAGGAAGATTTCCAAAAATAGCAAAAAAAACAAACATTACAACACCCATGATTCCTATATTTTTAATAATATCACCATTTTTAAAATGCCCAAGCTCATGACCAAGAACAGCTAAAAGTTCATTGTGTGTTAATTTTTCAATCAATGTATCAAAAAGAACAACTCGTTTAGTACTTCCAAGTCCTCCAAAATAAGCATTCAATCTATTATCACGCTTACTTGCATCAACACTAAATACCCCACTACTTTTAAATCCAACTTGCTCTAATAGTTTGTTTATTTTTGCTTCCAATTCAATATCACTTAATGGACTAAATTTATCAAACATTTTATCTCTCATGACTGGATAAAGCATATTAATAAGGATAATAACTCCAAAAATAAACACAAATCCAACTATCCACCAAGATGGAAAAGTTTCAATAATCAATGTAAGTCCAACTATTACAGCGCTTCCTAAAACTAAAAACAAAATACTACTTTTTATAGTATCTTTGATGTAAAGACTTGGTGTCATATTTGAAAAACCATATTTTTTATCTATAACAAAAGTCCCATAAAGTTCGAATGGGAGTCCCAATATCCAATTTATAATTATAAAACTATCAATAAAAATAACAGCTTTCATCCATCCTTCATAAGAAGATGTAAGATCATTTAGAGCACTCAATCCGAATCCTATCCACATAAAAAATAAAGCAAAATCATATAAATTTGCCATTAAACTGATTTTGTTTGATTCTATACTATAGTTTGCTGCTACTTTAAAAGCAGAACTACTCAGAATTACTGGGCTACCCTCTTTTGCATTTTGCACATAATTTATCTGCATAAATGTTGTGTAAAAATTTATCAAAAAATACACACAATACAATGCTATGGCTATTTCTAACATATATTTCCTTTTTTATTAGTCATTATTATTTTATTTACTATTTATATCTATTGCTGTTCTAAATAATTATAAAATTTATTAAAATCTTTAACCAAAGAAGCTCTATCTGAAATGTAAATCACTTCATAATTTTCTTCAAATGATTCCTCTGTCCAGTTGGCGCTACCAAAAATAACTACTTTTTTATCAATAATTGCAAGTTTAACATGAAGTTTGTCTTTTATATTTTTAATCTCTATATTATTTGAAAAATCTGATTTCTTTTTAAAATAATATATTTTAACTTTTACACCTCTTGCTGACGCATCTTCTAATAGTTTACTAAATTTTTTATAGCTAAAATTATACATTGCTATATCTATATTGTTTTTTGCATTTTTTATTTGTGATTCGATCTCTTTTGTAACTAGCTTATTTTCAATCGGGAGAAAAAATACTTTATCAATTGCACTTAAATTCGAAATCAATAAAATCAATAAAATAAAAATCTTAATCATTTATGACATTCCAATAGAGTTTTATTTGGATTTGAAATATAGCCGTATCCATTATTTAAAGTGTATAAACCATATGCAATAACGCTTAATGCAGCTAGCTTAATCATAATATTTCTAAAATTTGATTTATTGAATAGTCCTACAAAGAAACCCAATGAAAATAGCGCAGGAATAGTGCTTAGCCCGAAAATGAGCATGACGAAAGCACCACTCAAAGCACTTCCAGTACTGGCTGCAGTTATAGCAAAAAAATAAACAAATCCACATGGCAAAAGGCCATTTAAAAGCCCAAGCATAAAGAAACTTGAAAGTGTTTGACTTCCCAAAAGTGATCTAAAATTTTTTTGATACCAAGATGTTTTTGATACTGAGTGCTCAATCAAAGTCAAAAATTTTATCTTTCCAAGAAGTGAGAAGCCTGTTAAAACCATAGCTACTCCTGCTACTATCCAAAGAATTCCATTTGCCATATTTGAAAAAGTAGCAACGCCACCTAAGCTTCCAAAAACAGCCCCAAGTAGGACATAAGTGGTTATTCGTCCAAATGAATAAAGAATATGTGATGCAACTTCTTTTGCTTTATTAAAATCATCTCGTATCTTTGTACTACTATAAGCTATAACAATTCCGCCACACATTCCAACGCAATGACCAAATGAGCCCAAAAATGCTATTGTTATTATTGATAGAATGTCAATTGTTTCCATCTATTATTTTGTGTCTTTCATAAGTAAAGCTCTTATTTTAGGGTCTTGTAAATGTTCACCTCGCACAGCATGCAAAAACATCTCTTCAAATGTAACAAATCCATCTTTTTTTATTTCGTAAGCTCCAAATCCATATCCCATAGGTGTAGTATCAGTTCTACTATACCAAGCTTTTCTTCCATCAATATATTTTTTTGAATCCAAGCTCATAACCCAAATTATTGCTGTATCTTTCAAAGGCTTATCTTTTAGCCATTTTGCCATTCCTCCATGATCATGAAAAAACCATGTTTGACCATCATTAGATATTACCTGCGAAACGAAAGACATTTCGTTTATAACCATTCCACAGTCGCTATCTTGGTATTTTCCTGGAGCTAAGACATAAGGTGTTTTATTTAAATTTCCATTAATTACAGTTATCATGTTTTGATTTTTTGCCATTAATACAAAACCAACCAAAACTACCAGAATAAATCCAATGATAAAAATAAATTGTTTGTAATTTGAGTTATTTGTATCTATAATTCTGTTTTCGTCTTGAAATTCGTTATGCATAATTATTGTTAATTTTGATTTTTGATATTAAATTGAAAAAAGAAAAATGGATAAAATTCAAAACTATTCCTATTTGGTAAGATATAGCAAAAATTATACTAAAAGTATTATAAATTTATAGGAATCTAGTTTATTTTCTCGAACAAGAATCTATAGCAACCCCTTCTCGTAGTCCGTCATCAAACACTATTGAGTATTCTTTTTCTAAAACTTCAAAAAACAATTTAAAGATTTCAACGCCAGTATTTATATATGCAATTCTTCCGCTACCAACTTTGGACTCTAAATCATCATTTGACATATTCTTGAATTCATTTTGCAATCTTATTACATCTTTTAAATACACAGATTTTCCATTTACTTTATTTTTATCATATGTCTGATAATTCATACCTAGATTAACAGCACAAATTGTTGTAGGGGTTCCAGCAGTACTTAAAAAAATGGCTTTTTTTATATCAAATTTTGAATTTTCTAAATACTTCAGTATATAGTTTTTAAAAGATAAAAAATCGTTATTATAATTTTTTGATTGTGTTAAAGTTACGATTCCAAAAGGAAAACTATGAGTAAATGTCTCATTTTTAGAAACCAAAATAAGTTCAGTTGAGCCTCCACCAATATCAAGAAGCATAAAAGAATCACTTTTAATTTGTTCACGTTTAATGGCATAATTTACAGCCAAAAGGGTTAACTCGGCTTCTTTATGTGGGTCAATAATCTTAAATTGTACACCAGTATTTTCTTTAATTTTTAAAAGTACTTCTGAATTATTTTTAGCAATTCTCATCGCTTGCGTTGTAACAGCGAATGCTTGTTTTGGATCGTAGTTAAGTTTCTCAATACTTTCTTTAATGGCTAAGATTATTCTTTTTTGAGCATCATCAGAAATAATACCTGCCTCAATTAAACCATCTGCTGTTCCAACTGTTTTTTCAAATTCACCATGAATTTGTTTTGTATCGCAACAAAATCTTAAAACTCTCAAAGAGTTTGATCCCAAATCTATACTTGTAATTATTTTCATATGATATTCTAGAATACTCTTTATTTATATTTTATTTATCCAAAAAATTTTGGTAAATTTTGATACAATCCTTACTTCTTAAAAAATAACAAATCTTATAATAAAGGCTTAAAATATGACTCTTCTTGATGGAAAAGCATTATCAGAAAAAATTAGAAAAAATGTCAAATTAGATGTTGATGAACTACAAAAACAACATATCACCCCTGGACTTGCTGTTGTTTTAGTTGGAAATGATCCAGCTAGCTCTGCTTATGTAAATATGAAAAGTAAAGCATGTAAAGAAGCTGGTATATATAGTATAGTTCATGAAATGCCAGATACGATTTCCCAAGAAAATATTTTAGATATCATCCATATGATGAATAAAAATCCAAATATTGATGGGATTTTAGTTCAACTTCCTTTGCCAAAACATATTGATACAACAGCAATACTTGAAGCAATCGAGCCTACAAAAGATGTAGATGGTTTTCATCCATACAATGTTGGACGAGTTGTAGCTGGCCTTGATGGTTATATTCCAGCTACACCATTTGGTGTAATGAAACTTCTTGAAGAATACAATATTGATCCAAAAGGGATGAATGCATGTGTTGTTGGTGCTTCAAATATTGTTGGAAAACCTATGGCTACATTGCTCTTAAATGCAAATGCTACCGTTGATATTTGTCATATTTACACAAAAGATTTAAAATCTCATACTTTAAATGCAGATATTATTTGTGTTGGAGTTGGTGTACCAAATCTTATTAAAGAAGATATGGTGAAAGATGGTGCCATTATTGTTGATATTGGTATAAATAGGCTTTCAGACGGGAAACTTGTTGGGGATGTTGATTATAAAAATGTAGCTTCAAAATGTTCATATATAACACCAGTACCAGGTGGAGTTGGGCCAATGACAATTGCAATGCTTCTTGTAAATACAATAAAATCAGCAAAAAACAGAAAACAAAAGGTATAAAATGAATACACTAATCTCAACACTGAAAAAACTTTACAATTGGAGTGGAAGCTGGAGCGGAACTGTTGTTATAGTTCTTAGTATTATTTTTTTCGTAGCCCAAGCTTTCGTTATTCCAAGTGGAAGTATGAAAAATTCTCTTCTTGTTGGGGATATGCTCTTTGTTAAAAAATTTGCTTATGGTATTCCTACGCCAACTATCCCTTGGCTTGAGCTAAAGGTTTTACCAGATTTCAATGGAAATGGTCATCTAATAGAAGGCGACAAACCTCAAAGAGGAGATATTGTAGTTTTTCGTTATCCGCATGATCCAGCAGTTCATTATGTAAAAAGATGCGTTGCAACTGGTGGTGATATATTATTTTTACACGATAAAAACCTTTATCTGCATCCAAAAGCCGGAAATGAATATATAAAAACTAACTTTAAAGCTTATGAAATAATTGATATCGAAGGACAATTATTTGTTAAAAATCCTTACGAAAAAGAACATGATGGAATTCATCATGACGACAATATAACAAGAGATAATTCATCTCATCTTCAGCTTTTTGATTTTGAACCAATTGTTGTTCCAGAAGGAGAATTCTTTATGATGGGAGACAACAGAGATCATTCAAATGATAGTAGATTCTGGGGAACTGTACAATACAAATATATTGTTGGGACACCTTGGTTTATATATTTTAGCTGGGATGATGAGAAAAAAATTCGGTGGGACAGAGTTTTCCAAACTCCAGATTCCCTGGAAAGAACACATTACACAAAAGATAAAGCAAATCAAACTGAAGGAATATATTAATATGAAATACTATATTGGAAGTGATCACGCAGGACTAGAAATAAAAAAATTTGTAAAAGAATTATTTGAACAAAAAGGTCATACAGTTGAAGACCTAGGCCCTTTTGATACTAATAGAGTTGATTATCCTGATTATGCAGCAAAAGTTTGCACATCTGTTTTAAGCGACAAAGAGAGCAAGGGAATTTTAATTTGTGGAAGTGGTCTAGGAATGAGTATGGCTGCAAATAAATTCGATGGTATAAGAGCGGCACTATGCCACAATGAATACAGTGCAATGATGGCAAGACAACACAATGATGCAAATGTACTTTGTTTGGGTGAGAGAGTTAGTGGATACGGGATGGTTGAAGCTATAGTTGACGCATGGAATAATAACTCTTTTGAAGGTGGAAGACATACTGGAAGGGTTGAAAAGATAAACAATCTTTTTGGTTGCAGAGTTTAACATATTTCTAAATTCTAAGGATAGCAAATGACAAGAGGAACACCACCTAGCGACTGGGTAGCTTATGCAGTAGTTTTAGGCGTAACTATTTCTATTGTTATTGGAAAATATCTTATTGCGCGAGGTGATCCAAATGAAGTACCTACAAAAAATGATGACAATCCAAACAATAGAAGCAAAAACAAGGAAAAAAATTAATGATAAATCCCACAATCATAGATAGTATTTTTAGTGCAGCATCTATACAAAGATGGAATGACTATCCAAGAATGGTTGATTTAGTTGAGCTTGACAAACAAGCTCATAAATTTATTATTGCTTATTTTATAGCTAAACTTGAAGATGATGTAAACTATACACACTTAATCGAAGCTGGAATATTTGAATTCTTGCGACGAGTTGTTGTGACCGATATCAGACCTGATGTTTTTAGAAAAGCACTAAAACAAAAAGGCTCAGAGATCAATAATTGGGTAATTGGAAAACTTACTCCAAGTCTGCAAGATATTGAAAACGGAGAGTTTTTAGACAGATTTGAAAAATATCTAAAAGATGAAACGCTTTATAAAAAAGAAAGATTTATCTTAAAAGCTTCATCTTATCTTTCAACAAAATGGGAATTTAGTATAGTTTACCAAACTAGCCAATTTTTAAATGGGATTGATGAAGTTAAAAAAGAAGTTGATGAAGAAATTGAGGATTACTATGAACTTATCGGTGTTAGAAAAATAGCACTCAATAAGAAATTAGCAAAAGTTATTGATCTTAGCGGAAGATTAAGATTTCAAAAAAGATGGGCTCAAACACCAAGAATTCCTGAAACTTCAGTTTTAGGGCATATGTTAACGGTTGCTATTTTTGGATATTTTTATTCTAAAAAAGTAAATGCATGTGAAAAAAGAGTTGAAAATAACTTCTTTACTGCACTCTTTCATGATCTTCCTGAAGCTTTAACTCGAGATATAATTAGTCCTGTAAAATACAGCGTTGACGAGCTTAGTGAATTAATAGCTGAATATGAAATTTTAAAAATTGAAGATGATATTTTGCCAAATGTTCCAGAAAACATTAAAGATGAATTCAAATATATTTTAGGTCTATACAATGGCAGAAAAGATGAATTTTTAAATAAGATTATTATTGATGGAGAGATTAAAGTTGTTGATGACTTGTCGCTTTATAACCAAGATATATATAGCGCCATAGATGGATTGGCTTTAAAACAATGCGATAAGCTTTCTGCTTTTGTGGAGGCTAGCTTATCAATATCTCATGGAATAAAATCAAAAGAATTAGTAAATGGCAAAAAACAAATACTCAATTCACTACTTTGTGTAAATGGTGTTGATTTTAAGAAAATTGCTGAACAAATAGATGAAGAATTTGGAACATCTGGACAACAACAAATGAGAATGGAATTTTAATATTCCAATCAGCCAGTTTCAACTGGCTTGATTATAAAAAAGCTATTCTTTCAAACTCCAACCAATAGTTTCTCCTGCATACATAGGTACAACAACTTCTCCAAAACCTTCATATTGAGCAGGTACAACGAAATCTTTTTTGATAAGCTTTATTGATTTTTTTGATTTTTTAAGACCGTAAATATCAATAGCATTTTTACTAATAAAATTATCTAAATTTTCCAATTTATCATTCTTTTCAAATAATTCAACGAGTACTTGCAAGGCTATTGGGGAAGTAAATACTCCAGCAGCACATCCACAAGCTTCTTTTTTGTGTTTTGGGTGAGGAGCTGAGTCGCTTCCAAACATTATTTTAGAATTTCCACTTAATGCAATCTCTAACAATGCGTCTCTATCTTCAGGTCTCTTAGCAATTGGCTTGCAGAAAAGATGTGGTTTTAACATTCCCCCAGCGACATCATCAAGTGTTATAATTAAATGTTGCAAAGTTATCGTTGCAAAAAGATTATCATATTTCTTTACTAAATCGACAGCTTCTTTTGTTGTAATATGCTCCATAATGATTTTTAATTTAGGAAAAGCTACAGCTAATGCTTCATAAACGCTCATAAATTCTTTTTCTCTGTCCATCACAAAGCCATTTGTTTCACCATGAACACAAAGAGGAATATTAAGATTGCTCATTGCATTTAATGTAGGTGCAAGAGCTACTGTATCAATAACCGAGATCCCACCTTCACTATTTGTAGTAATTCCAGCTGGATAAAGTTTGATAGCAAGAATTTCATCTTTAACACTTTCTAAAAACTCATTTGTGTATGGTTTGAAAAATAGAGTCATAAATGGTATAAAATCATCATTATTAATAGCTTCTAGAATTCTATTTTTATAAGCCACTACGGCTTCTTTAGTCTCAACTGGCGGAACAAGATTTGGCATAATAACACCACCAGCAAATGTATGGCTAGTAAGTGGTGCAACCAATTTAAGCATTTCAGTATCTCTTAAATGAATATGCATATCAAATGGTGATTGAATTGTGATTTCGTTCATAATAACTCTCTTTATAATTAACTTTTACAGACTATACATTTATCCTACAAGATTTTTGATTGTAACTTTCAATTTATCTTGAGTAAACCCATATAATTCAAACAATTCTTCAGCAGGTCCACTTTGCCCAAATGTACTGATACCAATAAACTCGTCTGCAAATTTGTACCATTCCATAGAGTTACTCATTTCAACTGCAATTTTCTTTGTGTTTGGCTTGATAATGCTATTTAAATAATCTTTTGATTGCTCACATAAAAGGTCAAAACATGGAACACTTACAACATTACAAATAATTCCAAATTCACTTTCAAGATGACATGCTGTTTGCAAACAAAGCATAACTTCACTTCCGCTAGCCATCAATGTTACAGTAGCATTTTCTCTTTCTTTTAATAGATATCCTCCGTTTTCAACATCACCAATTACTCTTTTATTTTTTAGTGTTTGAAGTTTTTGTCTAGTAAGCACGAATCCTGTTGGTGCTTTCATTGTAAGTGCTTTTTCCCAACATTTAATATTTTCACTTGCATCTGCTGGTCTAAATGTATAGAAGTTTGGCATAGCTCTAAATTGACTTAATTGTTCAATTGGTTGATGTGTTGCTCCGTCTTCCCCAACACCTATGCTATCGTGTGTCCAAATAAAATGTTGCGGAATATGACTAAGTGCAGCTACTCTAGCAGCTGGTTTTAAATAATCACTGAAGATAAAGAATGTTGCACTATAAACTCTGAAAAGTCCATAAATATTCATAGCATTACAGATTGCTGCCATTGAATGTTCTTTTATTCCAAAATGAATGTTTCTTCCTCTTGGAAAATCACCAAGTCCCATTAATTCAGTTTTATTTGAAGGCGCCAAATCTGCACTACCACCTAAAAATGATGGCACACCTTTTGCTATAGCATTTAAGATTTTATGATTACTATCCCTTGTCGCTATCATCTCATCTTCTTTAAATACTGGGTATTCAATTTTAGTGAAGTCTGGATGCAAAAGTGCTTCTAGAGTAACATTTTGCTCACTAAGAGGCAAATCTTTTTTAACCATTTTATCCCAAGCTTTACTTAGTAATTCTCCACTTTCTGTTTTATCAAAGGCATTTTTTACATCTTCACCAACAACAAAACTAGCTTCAGGATCAAAACCTGCTTTTATTTTTGATTGCTTAATCTCATCACTTCCAAGTGGGGCCCCATGAGTATGATGACTCCCCTCAAGAGTAGCTGCACCTTTTCCAATTTTAGTTTTAGCAATAATTATTGTTGCTTTATCACTATTTCTACTTTTAACTAAAGCATTTTCAATAGCTTCGAAATCATGACCGTCAATTTTAATCACATCAAAATTAGCTGCCTCAAATCTTTTTGCTACATCTTCGCTCCAAGCAATACTGATATCACCTTCAATTGAAATATCATTGCTATCATAAATAAGTGTAAAGTTGGAAACTTTTTGGTGTCCAAGAGTTGCTATCGCTTCATAAGAAATACCTTCTTGCAAATCTCCATCACCACAAAAGCAATAAACATGATGATCAATAACTTTAGCTGTAGGAGTATTTAAACAATATCCAGCATAACTACTAGCAAGTGCAAAACCAACTGCGTTAGCAATCCCTTGTCCTAGTGGTCCAGTTGTAATTTCAACTCCACTTGTGTGTTCATATTCTGGATGCCCTGGAGTTTTACTACCCACTTGTCTAAATGCTTTTAAATCATCAATTGATACATCAAAGCCCCAAAGATGAAGTAAAGAATATACTAAACTACTTGCATGTCCACCGCTAAAAACAACCCTATCTCTGTTTAGCCATTTTGGATTCTTTGGATCTATTCTTAAGTATTTACTTAAAACAGTTGCAATATCTGCCATTCCCATTGGTGCCCCTGGATGTCCACTGTTAGCTGCTTGAACCATATCTGCCGCTAAAAATCTAATTGTATCTGCTTGTTTTTGTAACATATTCTTTGTCATTTTATTCCTTCTAATGTGTTGTATTTAATTATTTTTTTGTTTTTGTTTTTTTCAAAACACAAAATAAGCCCAATAATTCGAAAAGAATCAATTGTGCTTTTGCTTTAGATTAAAGCTTATTTATTTTTAATTTGATGGTGTTACAGGCAAAGAACTTGCTGGTTCTTTTTTTGAACTATCTGGAACATCTGCCCAGATATTTTTTTGTGATAGTCCTTGATCGTCAATATTCTTTTTTGACTTTTCAGTTCTATGTTTTTTATATGTTTTTTTAGGTGTCTCACTAACTACTGGAACTTGTGGTGTTTGAGCAGTTGTATTCACCTCTTGTGTTTTTGGAACAAAAGTATTGTTTACATCAGTTGTATTTATATCATGCGTAATATTTTGCTCTATAGGAACTATTTGTTCCTCAACCACAGGTTCAACTGGTGGATAAATTTCTTCTTGTTTAGTTGAATTAAATGCAATGAAAAAAGCCGCTAATAATGCTACTGCAACGACTATTAGACCTATTGAAATTGCTATTTTTCTATCTACTGTTAAATTTAATTTATCTTTTTCTGGCTCTTCAATTTCAATAATAACTTTTGGCTCATACTGATCAAAATATTCATTAGCTTCGTTTTTTAAATCTTCCAAATCAAGATTTAAACGCTTTGTCAATATGTCGATAAAACCGTTAAATTTATATCTTGTAAAAGCACTGAAGTTTTTGTTTTTAATATCATCAAGATTTGTATATGTAATGTATGTTTTAGAATAAAGTTCTTCATTATCCATATTTACAAATATTTCAAAATTATTATTCACTCGATTTCTCCGTGTATTTTAAATTAGTCCAATATTTTATCTATTTTATTATTAATATTTGTCTTATCTTTTATAATTTAATTTTATAAGCTAACTTACCTACTAATTTAAATTAAATTTTTTTATGATAACATTTCGCTCATTTTTAAATCACAAGGTCAATTCATGAAAAACTTAGTCATCGTAGAATCCCCAGCGAAAGCTAGAACTATCGCAAAATTTTTAGGTTCAGACTATACAGTGATGGCTTCAATGGGACACGTGAGAGATTTACCAAAATCTACACTTGGTTTTGACCCAGAAAACGATTTTAAACCAGATTATCAAGTTACTAAAGACAAAACAAAAGTTATTAGTGAACTGAAAAAAAATATCAAAAAAGACACTATTATCTACCTTGCAGCCGATGAAGATAGAGAGGGAGAAGCAATAGCATGGCACCTTATTCCAGCTCTCAAAATCGAAAAAAATCCTTTAAAAAGAATTGTATTTCATGAAATTACAAAAGGTGCGATTTTAGAAGCTCTTAAAAATCCAAGAGATGTAGACCAAAACTTAGTTGATGCACAACAAGCCAGAAGATTGCTTGATCGTGCAGTTGGGTACAAACTTAGCCCACTTCTTTGGAAAAAAGTAAGATATGGACTTAGCGCAGGAAGAGTTCAGAGCGTTGCTGTAAGAATTATCGTAGACAAAGAAAGAGAAATAAGAGCATTTATTAGTGAAGAATTTTGGAAAATAAAACTAGACTTTAAAAATCCATCATTTAGAGCAGAATTAGCAAAAATAAATGGGAAAATTACAAAAATAAATAATGAAAAAGAAGCGTTTGCAATTAAAAATGACTGTGAAAAAAGCGATTACTTGCTTAGTGATATAGAAGAAAAAGAGAGCAAAAGAAATCCTGCTCCTCCATTTACAACTTCAACTCTACAACAAGAGGCAAGTAGAAAAGGTGGTTTTAGCGTTAAACAAACAATGATTGTCGCTCAACAACTTTATGAAGGTGGGATCAATATTCCAAATCATACAGGTGGTCTTATAACTTACATGAGAACAGATAGTGTAAATTTATCTGAAACTGCTACGACAATGGCTAAAGAAGTTATTGAAGCTGAGTATGGGAAAGATTATTCGCTAAAAACGCCAAGAAAATTTGCAACTAAAGCAAAAGGTGCACAAGAAGCTCACGAAGCAATAAGACCTGTAAATATGCATCTTAAGCCGAGTGATTTAAAGCAATATCTTGACAATTCTCAATACAAACTTTACAGCTTAATTTGGAAAAGAACATTAGCTTCACAAATGTCTAATGCACTAATTGCCAATACTACATATATTGTGATGGCCGGAACAAAAAAACAATACGAATTTCAAGCAAAAGGAACAAGAATAATTTTTGCAGGATTTATGAAAGCTTACACAGAAGGAAGTGATGATCCTGATACTGCACTTGATAGCACAGAAAAGATACTTCCAAATGTAAAAAAAGATGCCATTTTAGAATTGGAAGTAATCACTCCAGAACAAAACTTTACAAAACCTCCAGCAAGATACACTGAAGCCAGTTTAGTAAAAAAACTTGAAGCAGAAGGGATTGGTAGACCATCTACATACGCTCCAACTATTTCGACCATTCTTTCAAGGGAATATGTTGTTATAACTGAAGATAAAAAACTTGCTCCAGCGCCAATTGGTGAAGTTGTGAACGACTTTCTAGTTGAACACTTTCCAAAAATTGTTGACTTAAGTTTTACTGCAAATATTGAAGAGGAATTTGATGAAATTGCTGAAGGTAAAATATCTTGGACTCATGTTTTAAGAAATTTTTATGGTGATTTTGTAACAAATGTTGAACACATTGATGAGCATGCACCACGAGCTAAATTTGCTGAGGCTAGAATATTAGGAGATGATCCTAAAAGTGGAAAACCAATAAGTGTTAGTGTTGGTAAATTTGGACCTTTTGTGCAAGTTGGAAGCAAAGAAGATGAAGAAAAGCCAAAATTTGCATCCATTCCAAGCAATTTCAAACTTGACTCAATTACCTTAGAAGAAGCCTTAACACTTCTCACTATGCCAAAAACTCTAGGTAAAGATGAAAATCAAAATGATGTGAAAGTTAACATAGGAAGATTTGGTCCTTATGTGCAAATAAAAAGTGAATATTTCAGTCTAAAAACAGATAGTCCATATGAGATAAATCTTGAGCGTGCTTTAGAAGTTGTTGCCGAAATAAGACTTGCAAAAGAATTAGCACTTATTAAGGATTTTGGAGAAGCAAATATACAAATATTAAATGGCAGATTTGGTCCATATATCAAAGAAGGTAAAAATAACTATAAATTGCCTAAAACACTTGATGAACAAGATATTAAAGCTCTATCTTTGAACGAAGTACAAGAAATAATAAAAAACCAACCAGCAACTGGAAAAGGTAGATTTGCAAAAAAGAAAGTTTCAAAAAGTGATGACACTAAAACTAAAGAAACAAAAAAGAAAACTATAGAAAAAAAAGTTCCGGCAAAAAAACCTGCTGCTAAAAAACCAGCTACTAAAATAACAACTGAAACCAAGGCGAAGGCTACTATTAAAAGTGCGAAGGTAGTTAAAGAGAAAAAAGAAAAATAGTCTTGAGAATAGGAATCCTTTCAGATAGCCACAAAAAAACTGCTTTAACTAATGAAGCAATAAATCACCTCAAATCACTTGGCTGTGAGTTTCTAGTTCATGCTGGTGACTTGGAGATAGTTGAAAACCTTGAACTTTTAAAAAATTCTGGGCTTATTTATACAAGTGTATTTGGAAACAATGACAACGGATTGCTAAAATATCAAAATGAATATAAAATAAATAAAGAACCATATTACTTTAAGATTAAAGAGTTAAAATTTAAACTAATGCATCTTCCTTATTTTATGAATAATGATACAGATATAATATTTTTCGGTCACACTCATCATTTTGAAACAAAATATGAAAATGGGACATTATATTTAAATCCTGGAGAAGTTTGTGCGAGAAATAAACAATTAACAGAGTGCGTAATGCTGGAAATAACTGATTCAGCATATAAAATAACATACAATTTTAGAAATCCAAATGATATAATTTGGAATAAAAAGGAAATTACTTATGATAGATAAAATTTATCTTTGTGCGATATCAAATATCGAAAGCGGAACATGTCTTGAGGACTGTAAATTTTGTACTCAAAGTGTAAAATACAAAGCTGATATCGTAAGATACAAAAGAAAAACAATTGAAGAAATCGTTGAAGAAGCTAAAAAAGCAAGGGCCAATAAAGCTATAGGATTTTGTCTTGTAACTGCAGGTAAAGGACTTGATGATAATCGACTTGAATATGTAATGAGTGCTGCTAAAGCCGTAAAAGCTGAAAACCTTGGATTGAGAATTATTGCTTGTAATGGTACTGCTAGTTATGAACAATTATGTAAGCTAAAAGAAGCTGGAGTTGATAATTACAACCACAATCTTGAAACTTCGAGAGAATTTTATCCTAGTATATGTACAACTCATGAATGGGATGAAAGATACGCAACATGTTTAAATGCAAAAAAAGCTGGTTTAAAACTTGTTTGTGGAGGAATATTTGGACTTGGCGAGAGTGTTGAAGATAGACTTTCTATGCTACGATCTATAGCTTCACTTGAGCCAGCAAATGTGCCAATTAACTTTTTTCATCCAAACTCAGCACTACCTTTGGTTGAAAATCCCCTTACAAAAGAAGAGGCATTTGAACTCATAAAACTTACAAAAGAGATGAATCCAAATGCACATAAAATAATGATTGCTGGTGGTAGAGAGCTTATGTTTGGCGAAGATCAATATGATGTTTTTAATTATGGTGCAAATGCTATAGTTATAGGGGATTATTTGACTACAAAAGGTAACATGGCGAGCAAAGATATTGAGGAATTAGAAAAAAGAAATATTCCAATTGCACCTAGCTGCAATTAGTATTTTCAGATAGAGGAAAAAATGATAGATTTAGAAAAAATAGATTTCGAAAAGCAAGATGGAATGATTCCAGTCGTTGTACAAGATAATGAAACATTAGAAGTTTTGATGCTAGCATATATGAATAAAGAGGCCTTAGAACTTACTATATCGACAAATTATGCTCATTACTTCAGTAGAAGCAAACAAAGACTTTGGAAGAAAGGTGAAGAAAGTGGTCATACACAAAAAGTAAATGAGATATTGCTTGATTGTGATAATGATACTATACTTTTAAAAGTAGAGCAACATGGTGTCGCTTGTCACACAGGAAGAAAATCTTGTTTTTTTACAAATATAAAAACGAATGAAATAATTTCAGATGTGGAAGTAAATCCAAATTCATCGTATAGTGTTATTGATCTTTTATATCATACAATATTAGAAAGAAAACATAGCGATTCTGAAAAATCCTACACCTCAAGTTTGTTAAATGGCAAAGAAAATAATCTTCTTAAAAAGATTGTCGAAGAGGCTGGTGAACTTACATTTGCTCTCAAAGATAATGATGAAAATGAAATTATATATGAAAGTGCAGATGTAACGTATCATATTTTAGTAGCACTTGCAAAACATAATATTTCACCAGATAGAATTAAACAAGAACTCGCAAGAAGATTTGGACTGAGTGGAATAGATGAAAAAAACAGTAGAACAAATAAGTAATAAAAAATGAAAATTCTTGTTTCTGCACTTGAAACTTCTTCAAACATACACCTCAAAGCACTCAAAGATGAGCTTCATTGTGACACTGAATTTATAGGGATATTTGATAAGTCTTTGGGAAGTCCAAATTATGATGTAAGTGATATGGCAGTTATGGGATTTGTTGATGTGCTTCAAAAGATTCCATTCTTCCTTAAATTAAAAAAAGAGATGGTTTTGTTGGCAAAAGATGTAGATAAAGTGCTTCTAATGGACAATAGTGGATTTAACTTACCGCTTGCAAAATCAATCAAAAAAGCTTATCCAAATAAAGAAATAATTTACTACATACTACCTCAAGCATGGGCTTGGAAAAAAGGTAGAATCAAAACAATCAACGCAACAATAGACACGATTTGTTCGATACTACCATTTGAAAAAAATTATTATCCTGTTGATAGTAAAATAAAATATGTAGGCCACCCTCTTCTAGATGAAATAAAAGATTTCAAAACGTCAGTATCAAATACTAACACAATAGCCTTTATGGCGGGAAGTAGAAAAAGTGAGATATCTAAATTAATGCCTCTTTATCGTGATGTAGCCTTAGAGCTTTTAAAAGAAGATAAAGAACTTGTATTGATTATTCCAAAGCATTTTAGTGAGGATTTTATTAAAAGTGTGTATGGTGACATCTCGATGTTTACTATTTCAAATGATACTTACACCACCCTAATAAAAGCAGAATTTGCATTTATTTGTAGTGGTACTGCAACATTGGAAGCTTCACTAATTGGTACACCATTTGTACTTGCATTTATTGCTAAAAAATTTGATTATTTTATAGCTTCTAGACTTTTAAATATAGAATTTGTTGGTTTAGCAAACATATTCTTTAAACATCTTGGTTATCCAAAAATGCACGAAGAATTACTACAAGAAAATGTTACTTGTGAAAACTTGATGAGAGAATACAAAAATACAGATAGAGAGATTTTTTTAGATAATTCGGTGAAGCTTAGAGAATATTTACAGTTTGGTAGTTCACAAAATATGGCGAATATTATTTGCAATAAAAACTAAATTCTACAGCTTACCAAGTCAGTATTTATCAACCACCACCCACGAACTCTAAAAGCTCAATCTTGTCATGATTTTGAAGAACATATTCATTCCAATTTTCTTTTTTTACTATATTCATATTTACAGCACTCGCCATAACTTTATCAGCTATTTCAAGAGAAACTATCATATCATTTAGAGTAGTTCCATCTATAAATTCTTTTGCTAAACCATTTACTACAACTTCAATCATCTATTCTCCATTTTTGATAAAAGATAACAAATAAAATACTTGCTATCTTGTAAAAACTTATTATTTCAAATATGCTTTAATTATTTTTTGTTCAACTTTAGGTCTATCTCCGTAAGTCGTTTCAAGATTTTCAATTCTTTGTACCACAGCATAACTTGCTTTATTTGCAACATATCCAAAAATAGTATGTTTTCCATTTAGCCAAGGAGTTTCAGCTGTTGTTATAAAAAATTGACTTCCATTTGTATTTGGTCCTCTATTAGCCATAGCAAGCACACCAGGTCTATTAAACATAGCTTTTGGAGTTAATTCATCTTTAAAATCTTTTCCCCAAATAGACTCGCCACCAGAACCTGTTCCAGTTGGATCTCCGCCTTGAATCATAAATCTTTTAATAACTCTGTGAAAAATGATTCCATTATAGTAACCTTTTTTAACAAGTTTAGTAAAATTTTCAACAGCTTTTGGGGCCAAATCCTCTCTCAGCTCAAGCTCAATTGTTCCACTTGTTGTTTCAAAAACAGCAATTTGATTTGCTGTTGCAAAAGTGCTTATTAATAACATAATAACTGTGATTCTTTTTAACATTTTCTTCTCCTGTTTTAATTTATTTAATTTGATTTAATTTGCAATACAGCTTCAATTGATGTGTTTATATCTTTGATTTTTGCTTCTTGATTAACTTTTGTAATTATAAAAAAATATTTTTTTGAAATTACAGAAGCATACGGTCTAACTATCGCCATCTTTGTATTTAAAAGAACTTTAGAGCCTACAACACGTCCGACATGAACACCGTAAGGATAAATTTCATCCATTCCACTTGTTATAACTTCATCATTGATATGAATTTTGTACCATTTAGGAATATGCTGAACTAAAATATTTCCATATTCATCCATTCCTGAAGTAATACCTGGAGCTATAGAATTACCAACGAAAACTGCATAATTAGCTTTCTCATTTGGGTTTAAATATCCAATACTAACACCATTTTGCACTTTAACAATTCCAGCACTATATCCTTGTGGTGTAACCAAAGGATATAGTTTACCTGATGGCAATTTTTTGTCCAAAATTACTTTAGAAAAATCATTCATATGTATATAGCTAACAGCTTTTGTATAAAGTGTCTGATGAGTCATATTGATATCTGTTACAAGCATATCTTTCTTGAGGTCATTTAACTCTAATTTAGTAGCAGTATAAAGAATTTTGTAATTTACATTTTTATTTTTTTGCGCCTCAAGATTTTGAAGCGTTTCAGCCTGATTGAAGTATGAGTTCACTTTGTCTTTAAATGAAGTCAGTGAAGTTGAATAACCCCACCTGATATCAGATGTATTTTCAAGAAAAATAGAAGACATTGCTTTGTCAATATTAAAAATATATCCTAATAAAATTAGAATCATCAATCCAACAAAAGCAATCTTTTTATTCATTTTGTCTGTTTAAATATACTATTCGTTTGAAATTAGTTTAAGTAATTTTTCTTCATCAAGAACTTTACTAGTTCCATAAGCAACAGCAAGTAATGGCTCATCGGCAACTCTAACTGGTAGTTTAACATCATTTGAAAGATAAACATCAAGTCCTCTAATCAAAGCTCCGCCCCCTGTTAAAACGATTCCATTATCAACAATATCTCCAGCTAAATCAGGTGGCATATCTTCAAGAACTTGTCTTATTGCTAATGCGATTTCTTTAAATGGTTCCTTAAGCGCTTGTCTAACACCTTCGCTATTTAATTCAATTGTTGAAAGCAATCCTGAACTATCTCTTCCTTTTACTTGAAGCACTAAATCTGTATCAAGTTTAATAGCTGTTCCAATTTCAAATTTGATACTTTCTGCAGTTCTTTCACCAATGTAAAGATTAAAGTTTTGTCTAACATAGTCAATAATAGATTTATCAAATCTATCTCCAGCAACTTTTATTGATTTACTAATTACAAGTCCGCCAAGAGAAGTTACACCAATCTCAGTAGTTCCACCACCGATATCAACAATAATATGTCCGTTTGGACTAGCAACAGGAATTCCAGCGCCTATTGCAGCTGCCATAGGCTCTTCAACCAAAAATACTTCTCTAGCTCCTGCACTTAATGCAGATTCTCTTACAGCTTTTCTTTCAACTTGAGTTATTCCATGAGGAATACAAATAATAATTCTTGGTCTTACAAAAGTTTTTCTATTGTGTGCTTTTTCAATGAAATATCTAATCATTCTTTCAGTCATTTCAAAATCCGCAATAACTCCATCTTTCATAGGTCTTACAGCTTGGATATTCATAGGTGTTTTACCTATCATATTTTTTGCTTCTTGACCAACTGCTAAAATTTTATCTCTACCAAATCTATCATGCTGTACAGCTACAACCGATGGTTCGTTAATAACTATACCTTTGCCTCTTATAGAAACTAGAGTATTGGCCGTACCTAAATCTATTGCTAAATCGTTTGAAAACATACCTATAAACTTATCAAATATCATTTCTTCTCCTTAAATTTTATTATTCTATACCGTAATTATTATGCTATTTTTGGTGTAGATATTTTGTTTACAACATCTTTTGTGATCACAACTGTTTTATTTTTGTATTCAGGAAGCTCATACATAATATCAAGCATAACATCTTCCATTATAGAACGAAGTCCCCTTGCACCAGTTTTTCTTTTTATAGCTTTTTGGGCTATTTCTTTTAGAGCATCTGTTTCAAAGCTTAATTTCACATCATCCATGCTAAATAATTTTTTATATTGTTTTGTAAGAGCATTTTTTGGCTCACTCAAAATATGGATCATAGCATCTTCATCAATTTCACCAAGAGTAGCTATCATATGAAGTCTACCTATAAGCTCAGGAATAAGACCATATTTTACTAAATCATCAGCTTCTACCATTTCTAAAATAGCTTCTCTTTCTTTTTTAGTTTTTTTCTCAGTATTAAAACCAAGAGCATTTGCTCCTTGTTTTTTGCCGATAATATCAGTTAAGCCACCAAAAGCACCGCCACAAATAAATAAAACATTTGTAGTGTCAAGTTGAATAGCATCGCCACCAGGATGTTTTCTTCCACCTTTTGGAGGAACATTTACAAGACTACCTTCGATAATTTTTAGAAGTGCTTGTTGAACACCTTCACCACTAACATCTCTAGTAATACTTCTATTTTCGCTCATTCTAGCTATTTTGTCTATTTCATCAATAAAAATTATACCCTGTTCAGCTCTTTTGATATCACCATTTGCAGCCTGAATGAGTCTAGTTACAACGTTTTCAACGTCATCTCCAACATATCCAGCTTCTGTTAAACTAGTCGCATCAGCAATTGCCAACGGAACATCAAGATATTTTGCAATAGTTTGAGCAAGAAGAGTTTTTCCACTTCCAGTTGGTCCAATTAAAAGCACGTTCGATTTTGAAAGTTCAGTGTCATCATCTATTTCATTATCGCCAAATACTCTTTTATAATGATTGTAAACAGCTACACTTAAAACTTTTTTTGCTTTATCTTGTCCAATTACATATTCATCAAGAATTTTTTTCAATTCTTTTGGAGTATGTAAAGTATTTTTAACTTCATTGGTTTCAGAATGTAATTGTGTGGAAATAGATCCAGAATCACCTTCGTGTTCACTAATAATATCATATGCACTTTTTGCACACATTTTACAAATATTAGCTTTGTCCCCAGAAATTACTGGATTTTTTTCGCTATCTTTTGTTCCGCAAAAATCACATATTGGTATTTTTTTATTCATTTATTATTTTTCCCCTGTACTGGAATTCCTCTTGTTGTATTACTTACAAATTTTGCCAACATTAGAACATATTTATTCCCACTTGACTCAAGTAATTCTTTTGCAACATCTTGCATTGGAAGATTTGAATCAAAAAGTTTTTTGTATGCTTTTTTTATCTCATCAATATCACTTCGATTTTCCATTCTTCTTCTAAGTCCATTGATATTTAAACCCCTAAGTGTTGCTCGATTACCTTCTGAAACACAAAATGGGGGAATATCTTGAACAACTATAGAGCCGCCTCCAAGCATAGCTGAATTGCCTATTTTACAAAATTGATGTATTGCGCTAAGACCACCAACAACAGCAAAATCATCGATTTCAACATGTCCGGCCATTGTCGCACAATTTGCAAAAATACAATTATTGCCAATAATACAATCGTGTGCTACATGCACATAACCCATAAAAAGATTATTACTCCCTATTACAGTTTTAGCTCCACCACCAATAGTACCTGGATTAAATAATGTAAATTCTCTTATTTTATTATTATCCCCAATTATAAGCTCAACATCTTCGCCATTAAATTTCAAATCTTGAGGAATACTTCCAAGTACAGAATGAGAAAAAATTTCATTTCCTTTTCCAATTGTAGTTTTTCCTTCAATTAAAGTATGGCTTCCTATAGTAGTGTTATCGCCAATTGATACACCGTTTTTAATAATGGTATATGCGCCTATTGTGACGTTTTCTCCCAATATTACACCATCTTCAACAATGGCTGTTTGATGAATATTATTCATTTTTATCTACTTGTCCATAACCATAGCTTTAAGTTCAGCTTCACTTACAAGTTTGTCGCCAACATAAGCTTTACCATCAAGTACTATAAGATTTTTTCTTAGCTTTAAAACAGTAATTCTATACTCCAAAACATCACCTGGTTTTACAGGATGTCTAAATTTTGCATTGTCTATACTCATGAAATAGATCACTTTTTCTTGTATTTCTTCTGGAGTTAATCCAGAACTTTGAAGAGCTAAAATTCCTCCAGCTTGTGCCATTCCTTCTAAAATCATTACTCCTGGATAAATTGGATGACCAGGAAAGTGTCCTTGAAAAACAGGCTCACTAATTGAAATATTTTTATAAGCAACTATATCTTTTCCCATTTCCATGCTCGTAACTCTATCTACAAGTAAAAATGGATATCTATGTGGAAGTATTTTTTGTATCTCTATTACATCTAACATTTTAATCTATCTCCTTAATCTTTTGGCCTAAATTGTATTACATTTAGGACATTTAAGTGTTTTACACTACTTTTTTGGTTTTTATTCTACCCTAAAACTGTTTAAATTCATAAAACTTCGTTATATAAAGTGTCTCTTTCTACAGGCTCAAAACCACTATTTTTAATTAGTTCATTGAACTCGTTTTGTTTCATACCATTTGCACTATTAGCTCCTGCTGCACTATTTATAGATTCTTTTTCAATAGTACCGTCAAGATCATTTGCACCAAATTCTTGTGCTATCAAAGCTAATTTAATACTTGAAGTGACCCAATAAGCTTTAAGATTTGGAATGTTGTCAAGAATTAATCTTGCTATTGCGAAAGTTTTTAATATTTCATTTGCAGTCGGAAAATCGGTAACTTTTAGGAAATTATTTTCTTTTTGATAAACAAGTGGAATAAATGCATTGAAACCGTTTGTTTCATCTTGTAGAGTTCTAAGTCTTAACATATGATCAATTCTATTTTCACGAGTTTCAATATGCCCAAATAACATTGTAGCATTCGATTTTCTGCCTTTTTTATGCCATATATTGTGAATTTCTAGCCATTGCTCAGATGTCACTTTTCCGCCACAAATTCTTTTTCTAATATTTTCATCAAATATTTCAGCACCACCGCCTGGCATACTATCAACACCATAAACTATCATCATATCAATTATTTCTTCATATGTTTTATTATATTCTGTTGCTAAAAAATGTATTTCAGCAGCCGTTAATGCCTTGATATGAATTTCAGGATATGAAGCTTTTATTTTTTTAAAAACTTCAAGATACCATTCAAGTCCTGTATTTGGATTATGTGCCGAAACAATATGCACTTCTTTAATTCCATTTTTAACACTATTTTTAACGACGTCTAGAATTTCTTCATGTGTCATTGTGTATTGATTTGGATTCTTTCTACTTGCACTATATGCACAAAATTGGCAAACATCTTTGCAGATATTTGTTGGATTGATATGTCGATTTACATTATAATAAGTTTTTTTGCCAAATCTTTTTTCCCTGATCTTATTTGCATAAGTACCAAGAGTGATAAGGTCAAGCTCATAAAGTTCAATTCCATCTTGCAGAGTCAATCTTTCATTATTTTCTAGTTTTTCAATTAAAGTCATTATTTTCACCCGAATATTTTTTAATATTTTGCATTGCATCAATAATTAAATATTGATTACTAAATTTGTGTGCAATTGTACTTAAAGTTAATAAAAAATCATCCTAAAGAAGTGTGTCCATATCAATAAAAGCGTAAGCTGTGTCAACGCCATGCAAAAAATCTAAAATGTACTTTGTTTCTTTGCCTCGAATCAATATTTCATATCTATATTTATTTGATATTTTAAAAACATCACACTCTTTAAAGCCTACTAATTCGATTTTTTTATGATTTTGTAAAATTTGTGCTACATAGTAGTTCATCAATTCTTTTGCCTTTAAACCATTTGAATGGCTAAAAATAACACGCGCCAATCTTACATTTGGAGGATAAATATCACCTCTTTCACGAAGTTCATTTTTTAAGAAATCTTCATAATCAAGTTTCTCCAAATAATTCTCAAAAAACTCTTGATTTTTAGTCTGAATCAAAACTTCACCAGCACCATTTCGCCCACTTCTTCCGGATATTTGAATAGCTAAAGAAAGTGCCTTTTCCCTAACTTTATAGCTTGACATATTAAGCACTGAGTCTATTCCAAGAATAATTGCTAATGTTACATTATGATAATCATGACCTTTTGAAAGCATTTGTGTACCAATTAAAATATCTATTTTATTTTCGTTAAAATCTTTTAAAATCTTTTTTAAACTGGTCTCTGTTTTAACCGAGTCTCTATCAAAAGTTGATATTTTATTTGTTGGAAAATACACTTCTAATTGCTCTTTTAATTCACTTGTACCGAGTCTATAGTTTTTTAATGTTCCTGTTTTACAAGATGGACAATCTTCAACAATAGATTGAGTATAGTTACAATAGTGACACTGTAATGCTTTGTTGTTTTTGTGTAAACTAAGTGCAACAGAACAAAATGGGCACTCGATAGCTTTTCCACAATCACTACAAATCTGGTATTTAAAGTTTGCTCTTGTTGGTAAGAAAATAATTGATTGTTCATTTTTATCCAATTTTTCTTTGATTTTATTTATCATTAAATCATTTAGTTTTAGAGCTGAGTTGTCATAATGAAAGTACTTTGTTGTTTTGTAATAGGTCTCTTTAAGTCTAAAATATGGTACTTTTGCAAAAGAATTTAAAGATGGAGTAGCACTTCCAAGGATAACTTTCACACTATATTTACTTCCAACATATATAGCTAAATCTTTTACATTTAACCGAGGTTTTTGAGCTGATTTATATGAATCATCATGTTCCTCATCAACAACAATTAATCCCAGGTTATTAAAAGGCAAAAATAAAGCAGATCTAGCTCCAGCAACTATTTTGACATTACCACAAAGAATTCCATCAATAATCTCTTTTTTCTTTTTTGCACTAATTTTTGAGTGCCAAATCGCGACAGCGTTGCCAAAAACCAACTTAAGCCTTTTTTCCATCTGTGGAGTTAGAGCTATTTCTGGCAGAAGATATGCGACTTGTTTGTTTTGGTTTAGAATGTCTTCCATTACTTTTATGTAGATTTCTGTCTTTCCGCTTCCTGTATTTGCAAAAAGAAGTGATGTTTTATGGGCTTTTATAAATTCATATGCTTTGTCTTGAAGCCCAGAAAGAGCTATTTTTGTATCGTACTCCTTGAACTCAGGTAATTTTACAGAATTATCAATATTTGTATTTTTATCAATGATCTGAAATGGGGTATAAAGCCCAAGTGCTTCACCAAGGCTGCATACATAATACTTTGACACAAAAGAAGCGATTTCAAGCATAAAATCATCATAATAAAATTCTGAAATATTTTGAATTGAATTGCATTTAAAGCTTGGCTTTTCAACTTCCTTAACAATTACGCCATCATTGTTTATTTTACGGTTTTTAATATTTACACTCACTATTGAGCCTATTTTAACATCATCTTCAGACGAATAAGTAAGTAGAGCAAGTGGGGATTTTAAAAGTGCGATCTCGTAGTATTTCAAATTCATTAGCTAGCCTTTTTAGAAAGCTCAAGGTTTTCATCAAACCAAAAGGTCATATTTTGACTATCGTAAACAAATTGAAGATTTGTTATTGTATCCACATGATAAACATAAAAATTATTATTTATAGTTTTACAAGCAGGATAAGATGTTGATATTCCTATTGGGCTTTCTAATACTTGTGAGAAAAAATTTATATTGTCAATATTCAATAGCGATAAAACAAAATTTTCATTATTCGCATCTCTCTTATCTTGAGATATTTGCAAGCTTTGTTTAGTATTTGCTACATAAGATGAAAGTTTTAAAAGTACTATCGCCGAAATGACACATACAGTAATTACAAAAAGAATCTCAATTAAAGAAAATGCATTCAAAGCATTTCTACTAGAGATTTGCATCAAATTTTTTAGATAACAATTCCAAGGATTTTTCTAATTCTACAAGTTCATGAGTTTTTTTGATATATGCCATAAGAAGCTCTGATGTGTCAATGTTCATTTCAAGATTGATGAACTTTTTGAGTCCATTTTCCATTTTCTTGTCTTCATCTTCTCCAATATTTACACTGTAAGCTTTATGATTGATAAGAAATGTCATCTTCGTTTCCTTGTTTCTTCTTTGCATTTGATATATACAGTGCTTTATCAATATTTATAAGCATATTTTCATTATTTCTTTTTAAAACATCATGTTGATCTTTTAATTTTTGAATCTCTTCTTCTAATAAATGTTTTTCACCATTTAAAATATGAATTTTGTCTACTAAAGAATCCAGTTGGAGGTTAAGTTTATCTACTATGTACATAGTGATGATTATACAAAAATATTTATTATACTAAACCATAAAGCATTATAAAAAATATTTTTATTTTCTCGTATTAGTTATAATCTTTATAGTTACGCATATTTTTATTGATCTATTCTTGCACTAGTTGAAACAATGTTGTTGCGTAATCTCTAATGAGATATAACCCATTTTGATATTTTATCAACCACTTCTTTCTCAAGACCGTTAAAGCCATGATACCCAAATGCATTGCATGGGTCTCCATATGTTTGGCCGCCTTCAACGGCATATAATTCTTTTGAAAATGTCTTGAGCTTATTCATTAGTGATGGAATTAATGAGAAAGAACAATGCAGGCATTCATCATTTTTGTGATGTACAACAAGAACAGGTTTTACTATTCTTTCAATATCCATTTCTATTACAGACTGGCTTTTAGTATCAGCTAGAATAGTTGATGTAAAAATAAATCCATGTACATGCTCTAGTTCTGATAGTTTAATTGCAGCATATGCAACAGATTCTACACCTCTGCTAGTTCCAATCAGCCAAATTGGTGCTGCAGTTTGTGTACTAATCCATTCAACAATATGAGTAATATCTTTGGCATGCTCTTCTGTCTGTCGGAAATTATGAAGATAACGTCCACTCTGCCTGTCACTAGGTGCATCAACAATTACAACCATTAAATCCTTATCAACGAAAAGCTCTCGAGTTCTAATAAGAAAGTTGTTTGTACCCCAACCAAATTTTCCATCTATTGAAATCTGAAGACCCCCGTGTCCCCCAGCAAAAAGCACAACAACAGCTTTTGGCATATATGGTGAGAGAACGAGGAGACGCTGGCTGATATTATGTCTTGTTGGAAGATCAACCACCTTTGAAATAACATCAGAATACAAATTCAATAATAAAAAAGTTAAAATAATAAAAAAACGCATTGCAACCCCTATAGATTAATCTTGCAATATATACTTTACATCAAAATAATAAACTTTAATTTTAGCACTGAACTAAAAAATCACCTCAAAAATAAATTAAGATAATTATTTTCCGTTATTTTCCAATTCACTATCAAGTTCATCTTGCCCTCTTTTGGCTTTAAAATCCAAAAGATCTTTTCTTATCTTTGCCATTCTTTCTTTTTGGTAAAATAAAATTGTATCCTTGCTAATCATACATCCAGCAAATGTTTCATCATGTTTTCTTCTATCTTTAAAGAGTGTTTCTTTTGTCTCCAAGAAGTGCTCTATTCTTTCGTATTTAACATTTTTATCTATAAATATCTTGAGTTCAGCATCATATTGAACTCGTGATAAAAACTCTTTTTCTTTTGGATCTTTTATAAATTTGAAATTATCATAAATTGATATTTCAATACCCTTAGTTATCTTATTTTCAATATCATGTTTGCATTCATTTTGTGCCAAATAAATAGTTTCTATTCCACCTTTATAATATCCATACCCAACAAGTTGAGAACTGTTTCCACTATTTCCATACCAACTTGGTGCACCATCTATTTTGCTGTATTTAAACGTATCAAGATACCCTTCAAATAAAAATCCAGTAAGTGATGTGATTAGCTTTAGCGCTATAATTTCGAGCATTTAAAATCCTTTCCGAAAATGGATTTTGGAAGAATTCTGAAGAATTTTATATCAAAAAAATTTCAAAATTTTGTTTCTATAGTTATTTTAGCACCATCAAGCTTTTTGGTATCTTTATCTATATAAACCTCTGGATTTACCTTAATGTCATCTTTGCTATTTTTAGCTTTTGTTGTTTCATCTGATTTCAAATCAATATCTTTGAAATCAATTTTTGGAATTATTTTTGAAAACTTTTTATCTTCATTGGGAATTATTAAAAGAACTTTTTTGACTTGGGTTTCTTGCTTTTGATTTTTAACAACCGTCTTGTTTTCTAATTCTAAATGATTTATTTTTGTAGCTTGTGATGCAATTTTTTGCTTAAGTTGTTGATTCTTTGTTAAAATGATTTTTTGTAGATTTGCATTACTAGCTTTTGTTTTTTCTAGTTCTTGTTTGATTATTTTACAATCACGTTTAAGAGTTTGATTTTGTTCCCATAAAACAAAAATCCCCACCACTAAAGTCGTGATGAGGATGTATTTTGTGAGTAAATTTATATTATTCACGGTTTTTGTATTTTATTTTCCGTTTTGTTTAGAATTCACAGAAGATTGAGTTTGCTTGTTTTTAGCATCAATCCAAATATTTGGAGTACTTCCGCCAGGAGTCAAGAATATCTGAGCATTCGTATTAACTTTAAGAGCCTCATTGAATTTACCTTGCACTTCAATTTGCTTCAATTGAATAAGTTGCGGAGATAAACTTTTTGATAATAAGCTATTTGCTCTAGCCGTTGAAGTTGCTTCAATAATTTTAGCATCAGCTTCACCTTGAGCTATTGCTTTTGCTTTTTCAGCTTCTTGTTTAGCTCTTTCAACTTCATTTGTAACTCTTTGTGTTTCTTGTTTAGCTATTTGTACTTTTTCAATTTGTTCTTTAATTTTGTCCGGAAGAACTATTTCTCTAAGCTGAACAGATAAAAGTTGAACTGGTTTATTTTGAAGTGAGTCAATATTTTTTCTGATTTGTTGCTCTATTTGAACAGCAATTTCATTTCGTTTTGTTGGCAGATCTTCAGCACTATAATTACCTACAACATTTCTTACTATGTCTCTAACTACAGGATTTACAATTTTTTCTTCCCAGCTAAGTCCCCAAGTTGAAATAGTAGCAGGTGCACCATCTGGCATCAATTTATACTGAACAGTAAGTTCTATAGAAACAGGTAATCCCCTAGCATCAAGAACAGTAATGGCTGGGTTTACCAGAATTCCAGTATCTTTTGATGCGCCTATATCTTCAACAGATTTGTAGTTTATAACTCTTACCTTTGTATCAACTATAAATATCTTTTGAATCACCGGAATGAACAAATGAAATCCAGGATAAAGAGGATCTCTTTCGTATTTACCAGCTGTTGATAAAATTCCAATTTCTCCAGAATTAATAATCACAAATGGTCTTGCAAAAAACATAAGTGTTATGAAAATAATAATTCCATAAATTAAATTTGTATTTTTTCCAAATCCTTTAAATTCTGGCATTGAAAAAGGTGGCTCATAACCTCCGTTATTTCCTCCGCTATTTCCATTATTATTATTTGATTGTTGCTTTTGTCTATTTTTAAAATAGTCATTGTCGATTGGCATTTTGTCCCTTTTTTGTTTTCTATGTATTCTTTAATTATGAGATTTTAAATGAAAAGACTTCAAGTTAATTGAAGTCTTTTGCTTAATTTACGTATGTTAAATGTTTGATATATTTAGGATTTCTTCCGGCTACTGCGTCAAAATATGCTGTTTGAAGTTTTTCAGTCATTGCACCTCTTGAGCCACATCCAATAATTCTAGCGTCAACTTCTCTAATAGGCGTAACTTCAGCTGCAGTTCCTGTGAAAAATGCTTCATCAGCAATATAAACTTCATCTCTAGTAATTCTTCTTCTTACAACTTCTATTCCCATATCTTTTGCTAAATCAATAACTGTAGCTTGAGTAATTGACTCGAGTGTATTATCGCTCGGAGGAGAGATCAACACACCATCTCTAACTATAAAGAAACAGGCTCCACTAGCTTCAGCAATAAAACCTTGATCATCTCTTAAAAGTGCTTCATCATATCCAGCTTCTACAGCTTCATATTTTGCCATTTGAGAATTTAAATAGTTTGCAACTGCTTTTGCTTTTCCCATTCCTGATGTATTTGGAGTTCTTGTGAAAGATGAAATTTTTACTCTAACCCCTTTTTTAAGACCTTCTTCTCCAAGATAAGCTCCCCATTTCCAAGCACTAACGCTTACTTGAACTGGACACTCTTTATGATAAAGCCCCATCACGCCGTATCCTAAATACACAAGTGGTCTAATATAAGCGCCATCAAAAAGTTTATTTTTTTGAAGAAGCTCTACTTGAGCTTTATTGAGCTCATCTAAAGTGAAAGGAACATCCATAAGTGTCATTTTTGATGAGTTTAAAAGTCTTTGAGTGTGTTCATTAAGTTTGAAAATTGCACATCTACCGTCTTCAGTTTTGTAAGCTTTAGTACCCTCAATAGCACCATTTCCATAGTGTAAAGTATGTGTTAAAACATGAACTTTAGCATCATCCCAAGGAGTAAAAACTCCGTCCATCCATATAAATTCTGATTTATCCATAATTGCTATTTCTCCTTAGTTTCTGTTTTGTAAAATGAATTCAAATATTCACTCTAGTTTAATTGTGTTTTATATTTAGGCTGGATTATACTCAAAGAAATATTAATCAACCCTAATGACAATATAGCCTATTTTACAACTTCAAAAGTCTTATTTGCGTATTGTGGCATAGTCATTCCAGCATTTGCATTTATATATGTTGGATCCGCAATAGTATATCTTTTGCCATTAAACACAAAGTTATCTCCATCTATTTTTGAAGAAAATGCTACAGCTGTTGCCAAATGATCTTCAAATCTTATACCAACAACATCAAGTCCAACTAAATTTTTAACCAAATAGCTAAACATAATACTTCTGTCTTCACAATCACTATATGGATAAAAAAGAGTTTCTTCAGGAAAAAATACCTTTTCATACCCAAACTGCTCTTCATCTGTTTTATAAACAAAAGCTGTTTGAACGAATCTCAAAAGTATGTTTGTTGCTTCGATTTCTGACTTACCATCAACAATAGGCTTCAGTGAAATAAGCAAACTATTTGATACCAATCTTGATTCTTGTGCGTTAAAGTAAAGCTGATATTCAGCTTGAGGAAATGTTTTGTAAAAATCTATCAAATCTTTACTGTATAGTGCTTCAACTTTAAATTCTTTGTTATTTACTTTAAATTTTAACTTTTTAACTTCTTGATTTGTGGAAATATTTATTGCTTTAGAATTTATATCGAATGACATTTTGTTATTTGCATTTGGATATATTGAATCATAAGTGTATATTTGTGTTATTGGTTTTCGTTTTATATCAGTATTTAACACATAATATTTTTTACCACTCATCGTAAAAAAAGACATTTGATAGATTAATTGTTTAACTGTAGACATTAAATATGTATTATTTTTAAAATAACCAATTTTTGTATCAAATCCCATTTTAGTAAGTATGAACCAATTAAAAATATTTGATTTGTTTTCATCTTTATAAAGTTCTTTAGAAATCATATTCAAAAGTGAATACATTGCCCAATCATTAAGATTTAGTTTATTTTTTGAGACTAACAAATCATCAATAAATGGTTTAATATCAAGCTTACTAAGCGATTTCCAACTTTTACTAAGTTCGTCATTGTTTATTGTTTGCAGATTAAATTCAAAATTTTTATCAACTCTAAAAGTAAGTTTTTGAGCATAAAAATTGATGCTTACAAATTTTAGTTTAGTATCTATTGTTTCTTTTTCTATCTTATTATCTATTTGCTTTTCCGATATTGTTTGATCCGGAACAGATTGTTCTTGAAATTTTTTAATTTTAATGATTGGAGATTTGTCAACTATTTCCTGCGGTGGCAATATCTCTTTTTTAATTCTTGGGAGCTCTTTTGGTTTTGGTTCTTTAAATGGATTTACAGTGAAACTTGTTTTGTAAGATTCCCAGTCTTTTTTAAGCATATCAGTAAAATCATCATCTAAAGATTTTCTAAATTGACCGAGAGTTTGGTTTTGTGTTTTTAGCCACTCTTCATATTCACCAGCCAAAGATTGTGTAGAAATTGAAAATAAAAGAGCAAAGTAAATAAATATTTTAGTCATTACAAAGTACCATTTTGAAGCATTTTTGCATATTCTTCCATACTCTGTTTGACCCTAGCAATATATTTTTTTGTTTCGTCATATGGCAAATCGTTGATAAGTTTTACATAAACATCTTCACTGCTCATACTATTTATTTCATTTATTGCTTGAGATATTTTAGTTGAGCTTCCAAATGCACGAGCAACGTTACTTGAGCCTGTATTATAAGAAGCAACCGTGCAATAAACTCTACTTTGTGGGTCTTTAATATCTTTTAAATGCTTATAATACAAAATACTCAAATATGTGCTTCCTATCATAATATTGTTATTTGGGTCAAACAAATACTCACTATCTAAAAGTTTCTTTTCGCCATACAGATGATTATAAGCATCAATTCCAGCACTTTGTGGAACAATCTGCATGAGCCCAAAAGCAGGAACGTGACTTTTTGCTAATGGATTAAAACTACTCTCATTTTTAATTATTCCTAGTATCAATTCTTCTTTTATATTTAATTTATCCGACTGTTCTTTGATTTTTGTTTTATACAATTTTTCTTTTTGTAAAATCGCATTCTTTGGGAATCTTAATTCGACTTTGTAAATATTATTTTCGTTGTATTTTATTTCCTCAAGTTTTGGAGCAACTATAGTTTTTTTGAGATTTTCTTGTTGATCCTTTGTGATCATATCGCCAATAAGCTTTTCATTTGACAATATATTACTTCTATTTTTGTCGAACTTTTGTGATATTTTTTGCTCTAAAATATCATTATTAAATCCTTCTTTAGCATCATATTTATACAAGTCATCAAACATTTTTATTAATTTTTTTTCTGCTTCCTTACTGTTTGCTGCAATCACAGAAATTGAAATATATCCTTTGTCGTAATCGATAATCTTTTTAGAATCATAATTAGAACTATATTCAACCCATTTATAATTCGTTGAAATATCTGATACTGGCCATTTTCTAGAAATTTCAACTTTGTATTCTTTTAAAGAATCATCATAAACTTTCTTATATGAAATAAAATCATTGCTAATAGATTTTTGATATTTAGAAAATTGTTCTGTTTGTTCATTTTTATATGTTTTATAATCAACTCCAAAAAGAACGGATGAGAATAAAAATAGAATCGAAGTTACAAAAAATAATTTATTCATTGTTAATTTTCTATAATCCAAACGCAAATATCACCATCAAAGTTCTCGTAATACTCCATTATCTTGACAGAAACATCAGTGTTTTTTGTTTCCTGCAAAGATGCTGTTTCAATTCTTGAATTTTTATCATTTTGTGAGATAGATTTTGTATTGTAGGTAATGGTTTGCACTTTTGTAAGTTTTTGCATTGCTATTTCATCAATCGCTCGTTGTAATGCTAATTTTTTCTGAACTGTTATTCCATTAATATGACGTGATGCACATCCTACGGAAGTAGTTTTGCCTCCAGCTTCTTTTTGCGGATCATTAATCCAAAGTGGTTTTTTTTGACCTACTTTATTTTCTTGTATTATTTTTGAATTAGTATTTGGTTGCTCAGTACACCCATTAAAAAATAATATCGCGATAGCTAGAATTAAAATGTTTTTCATTTATGGCCGATTTGTAGTTTTATTTATATAAAATTGATTAGAACAAAACAACAAAAAGAAATGAAAATTCATTTCTCTCATTGTTTTCATGCTTTTTAAATCATTTTATAAGATTATTTCCCAGCTTTTTCAAGCTCTTTATCTAGCTCACCATTAGCTTTTTCAGCCAAGAATTTTTGATACATAGCTGCATCATTTTTGAATGATGTTTTAATAGCTTCTTCAACTTTCTCTTTTACTGGTGTATTTGAAACTGTAACTAAAAGATAAAGTTCATTTGTTTTTGGACTAGTCCAGCTATCAACAGATTTACTTCCAGCTAATGTTTCACTTGCTAATTGTTTTGAAACTTTTGAACTTGCAGCATCAAATGAAGCTTCAGCTCCAGTTCCTGTTGAACCTTTGTATGATTTGAATAGATTTGAAACTTTAATACTGATTTGAGAAGCTAAAGCATCTCTTCCATCAGCCATAGCTTCAGCTCTTTGCATTGACTTATCATTTCCAGCATTCATTTTTGCAATTCCAACTGATGCAATTGCACCTTCTACGTACGGATCACAAGTCCATTTTGGAGCTAAAACACCATCTTGTTTACATCTAAAATCAGTTTCTTCTAAAGCTGCTGCTTGTTTTTGAGTTTGCGGAACTGGTGTATCTCCACAACCAGTAAATAATGCCATAATAGCAACTAAACTTAATGTACTTTTTAAAACTAAATTTTTCATTTGTTTTCCTTCTATCTAAAATATTCAAACATTATTTTACTCTTTTATACTTATTTTAAGACAATAAGACTACTCCAAGAATAAGTATAAAAATAAGACTTCCATATTCAAAAAATTTAATTATGATTGTATTATTTGAACTAGAATCTCGCAAATTTTTACTTAGATAAGCGGTTATAAAAATTACAATACTCATCCCTAAACTCATAAAAATAGCGCTTAAAAATCCTATAAAGTATGCGCCAAGTCCGATTGTAAACAAAAATATGCTAACTGTTCCAGCGCAAGGAATTATTCCAGCACTTAAAATAACACCCAAATCAGTACTTTTTGTAGTGCAGCTTCCACAGCAACAAGAATGATCTAAATGATTGTGATTGTGAAAATGGGTTTTGTGTAGTTTTGAAGTTTTATATTTTTTGTATATCAAATATAATGCAACCAAGACAATAACTATTCCGCTAATTTTTGTTGCGATCTTTTCAATGTTACCAAAAATATTTGAAAACAACATGTTTAGGATAAAATAAATGCTAATAGTAAGAATAAAAGCACTAAATGTATGAACAACGCCTATCAGTGCAGATATTGTAAAAGCTTTTTTAACAGAATGATTTTCACCTAAAAAATAAGCCCCGACTAGGCTTTTTCCATGACCTGGACCAATAGCATGCAAAACACCATACAAAAAAGAGAAAAATAAAAGCCAAGAATATGAAAGAATCGAGCCAGTGGCTCTGATATCTAAAATAAGATGCTCCATGTTAGCTCTATAACTATCAAGTTTTTGTTTTAATCCATCAAATAAAGTTGAAGTATTTTCACTTTTTATCATATTTTCAATCTGATTTTGATTGCTTTTCATCGGCAATTCATAAAATAGCACTTCTGCCTTGTTATTAGTTATCTTAAAAGTTTTTTTGGCCTCATAATTTCCAACAACAACATCTCGAATAATAAAATTGAAATTATTACCAATATCTGTAAAGTTAAGAACTATTCTATGATTCTCAATTGGAATAAATGGCAAGCCAAAATAATAATGAAAAAGCATTTTATTATCTATAAATTCGAAATTGTATGTAATATTGTGAATATTTTGCAGCGAATTTTTGGTTATTTTTACATCTTTTGGCGTATAAGCAATTTGTGTTAAATAGTTTAATTTCAGGAAATACTCTAATAAACTTTTTTTAATTTCTGCTTGTTCGTTTGTTTCAAATATTTGGTTTTTATTTTGATCATACTGAGTCAAGGATGAAATAAATTTTTTATCAAACTCCCAAGTAATGTGAAATTTTGTATTTTGATGATTTGGGGTTATGATGCTTGTTATATGAACATTTGGGATATTTATTTTGCATAAATTGCACCCCAATAATGAAAGCTGAAAAGCAATTAAAACCAAAAGTACTTTAAAATGTACCATTTATCTCTTTTCAAACATTAGAAACAAAATTAATCCTAAAGCACTCACTATGATTATACTTGCACCACTTGTAATATCATATATATAAGATAAAATAAGTCCCAAGATTGTAAAACATGATGATAAAAATCCTGAAATTATCATCATTCCAGCCAGTGAATTAGATAACTTTTCAGCTATATAAATTGGTATTGTAAGCAATGCAATAACCAAAATCAAACCTACTACTTTAATTGCAATCACTATAGTTAAAGCAGATAAAACAAGAATAAGAGTATAAAAAAACTTAACATTTATTCCTCTAAGATTCGCATATTCACTATCATAACTAACTGCTAAAATTTGTCTATAAAAAATAGTAACTAAAGCTGTAATAATAACTAGAAGTAAGGCCATATAATTTATATCTTCACTTCCAACTGCTAATATTGAACCAAATAGATAACTCATAAGGTCAACATTGTACCCTGGAGTTAAATCTACTAAAATAATTCCAATAGCCATTCCTATAGACCAAATAAGTCCTATAAAAACATCAATTTTATCTCTTTGATGAAGCGTTACGAAAGCCATCAAAAGTGCTGCAACACATGCAAAAAGTGAAGCCCCAAGAAAAATAGGAAGACCAAAATATATTGCAAGCCCTATTCCACCATATGAAGTATGAGCTATTCCACCAGCTAAAAATACCATACGATTCACAACAATCAAAGAGCCAATAATTCCGCTTGCAAAACTTACAAGTAATCCTGCTATTAGTGCATTTTGAATAAATTCATAACTCAAAGCATCAAATAAAGTTTCTAGCATCCGCAACCCTTTTTATGTCCAAGCATTTGTAGCATTTCGACTTCACAAAAATGTTCATTGTCAGACTTAATATTTGTATTAAAATCAACATTATGGAAAGTCAGAATTTTATTAATATGCGCAACTTTTGAAGCATATTTTAAAATTACAGATATATCATGACTAACTACAATTACGGTTATTGATTGATTTAAAACTTTTAACAAATCATATATTTGCTTTTGTCCATCAACGTCAATACTTGAAGTTGGCTCATCCAGAAGTAAGATTTTTGGGTTTGCACAAAGAGCTCGTGCAATCATAACTCTTTGTCGTTGACCACCAGAGAGAGATCCAATCTTTTTGTCAGCAAACTTTTCCATCCCTACTTTTTCAAGAGAATTCATAGCACAAGCTAATTCGTGTTGCCCATAACCAAATTTAAAAAACCTTTTTAAAATATTCTTATTTGATTTGTCGTTTTCAAGCAAATGTCCCATCATGACCACATCAATAACTTTAATAGGGAAATTGGTATTAATATTAGTATTTTGAGGAACATATCCAATGTCTGATAAATTTTTAGATGGGGTATTATTGTAGATTTTTATACTTCCTTCTTGGATTGAATTTATTCCAAGAATAAGTTTTAAGAGTGTAGATTTTCCACCACCATTTGGGCCAATGATGGCAAGGAAATCTTTTTTATTTACGCTTAAATTTATATTTTCTAAGACTTTTTGTTTATCATATGAGAATGATACATTTTTAATATCAATTATTGGCATTTAGCTACTTTTCTATATTTTTAGTTATTTTGCGTATATTATCTTGTTTTCATTGATATCTTATTTATTTGCTACAGCTTTTGCCATTCCAACAAGGTTTTCACAAACTTTTGGACTCAAAGAGCTTACTTTAATGACAGGAATATGAACTTCTTTTGCAATTTGAATAGCAACTTTTTCACTAAACTCTGGTGCTGTAAATACTGCCTTTACTTTTTCTTCTTTAGCTTCACTAATTAAAAATACAATTTGTTTTGGTGTTGGATTTTTTCCTTCAACTTCAATGGCAAACTGAACCAATCCATACTCTTTAGCAAAATATCCCCATGCTGGATGGAATACCATAAATTTTGTACCCCTCTTTGTGTTTTTCAAGATTGTCCTAATCTCTTTATCTGTGTTATTTAATTTTGCCAAAAATATTTCATAATTCTTTTTATAGTAAGGAGCATTTGATACATCATTTAAAACTAATGCATCCAAAACTGTTTTTGACATTATTTTCAGATTTGATATGCTTGTCCAAATATGTGGATCAAATTTTCCATGCTTGTGTTCATCGGCATTTTTTTCATGACCTGCATGTGGCGCACCATGAGTATGTTGCTCCATAGCAATTTTAGTTATTCCGTTTCCTAGATTTACTATTTTCATAGATTTATTTTGATTTTTGAATTTTGGAAGCCATGCATCTTCAAATTCAACCCCAATAGCGAAATACAAACTTGCATTACTAATATCTTTCATCTGTGATGGTTTTGGCTCGTATGTATGAGGAGAACTTCCTGGTGACACCATAAGACTTACATTAACTTTGTCTCCGCCTATTGAACTTAAAATCGTTTGTGCCGGTAAAACACTTACTACAGCATTTACATTTGCAAATAATATTGTAGTTGCACCAAGAATTGCGCTTATTAAAAGACTTTTAAACATTTTTAACCTTTTGAATTTATTTTATTTTCACGACTTAGTCGCATAAATATTTCGGATTATACATATTAATTCTTAAATGCAATTGAGTCGCAAATGGTAGTTCGAAAGAAACTAGAGACTGATCAGAAATTTATCTAGCTATATTATGCTTGAATTCCGGAACAATATTTTTTAGTTTCTCTAGTTTGTAATCACAAGAAATAAGTTCTTCAATATCCATATTTAATTTATTTATATCATAAATTGTTTTACTTGCAACCGTAATAGATTCATATTTTGTTTTAGCGTCACTATCATTAATCAAAAGTTCTTCGTAAAGTTTTTCACCAGGCCTTAATCCGCTAAATTCTATTTGGATATCTTCACGCCCGCTAAGTTCACACATTTTATTTGCTAAATCAACTATTTTAATAGGTTCTCCCATGTCTAAAATAAATATTTCTCCACCTTGCCCTATTGCACCTGCTTGAAGTACCAATTCACAAGCTTCTGGAATAAGCATGAAATATCTAGTAACATCTGGATGTGTTACAGTTATTGGCCCTCCAGCTTCTATTTGAGCTTTAAATTTAGGAATAACACTTCCACTACTTCCAAGAACATTTCCAAATCTAACAGCTACAACTTCAGTTGAGCCTGAAAGGACATTTTGTAAATAAAGTTCACATATTCTTTTTGTTGTACCCATAACATTAGTTGGTCGCACTGCTTTATCAGTTGAAATAAGAACAAATTTTTCTGCGCCATATTTTATGGCAACATCGATTGTATTTTTTGTACCTATGATATTATTTAAAATTGCTTCGTAAATATTTTCTTCAACCAAAGGTACATGTTTGTATGCAGCTGCATGAATAACTATTTCTGGTTTATATTTAGAAAAAGTTAAATCCAACAATTCTTTATTTACAACTGATTGCATAATCAAAATAGGTTTATACATATCAAGTTCTTCGGAAATTGAATAAAGATTATATTCACTATGATCCAACAGAATAAGTTTTTTTGCCCCAAAAGATCCACATTGTCTAGCAATTTCACTTCCAATACTTCCACCAGCTCCAGTAATCAGAACTGTTTTATTTTGTATAAAGTTCTCTATAGCTGTTTTATCAAGATCTTTTGGATGACGAGCTAGCAAATCCTCAACGGATACTTCATGGATTTTAACACCATAGTCACTATAAGCAGAAGCAATCTTTATCTCTTCAACTTCTCGATCTTTTAACTTAGAATAAATATTCTGAATATCAACAGTATCATCAACAATTGCAGCATCACATTCTAAATCTTTTGATAAAAAATCATCAAAAGAATAGACAGGAATATTTCCGATTCTCATATTTTTATAAACGTCATCAATGATTGCTATTGGATTATATCCAGTGCTTCTGCCAGTGATTGTCTTTAAAATAATATTTGCCCTATCACCACTCGCAATAATAATTGTGTCTTTATCTTGAATATTATTTCTGTAAAATTCAAGATAAAATCGTTTGCTAATTTTTAAAAAAAGTATCAAAAATAGTGAAACAAAGAATTCAATAGCAATAATCGATCTAGGAATAATGATATCAATATATCTTCCTACAAACGTAAAAATTAGAAATAATGTTGTTGAGAAAATGAAAATATAGTTTAGCTTTACCAAGTCACTTAAACTAAAATGTCTCCAGCTAATATCATAAATATGCAAGAAATAAGAGAACGAAACTCTAGTTATTGCTAAAAAGAAAAAAGAAAAATATACCTCATCAATATATATTTTAGGAATTGCAAAATCAAATCTAAGAGCAAAAGATAGCCATACAGATGCGAAAATAATTAAAATATCTGAAAGAATAAAGAATGATCTTCTTTTTGTTACAGTTTGTCTAATTTTCACATACACCCTTTAATTAAATCACATATCATTTTTACATCTTCTTTGGTCATAGTTGTACTACTAGCAACACACAATCCTTTACCAAATAGATCTTCGCTTGTACCATCAACATATTTTTTCGCATCAACAAAAAGTGGTTGAATATGCATAGGTTTCCATAATGGTCTTGATTCTACATTTATAGTTTCAAGCGCTAGCATAACTTTATTGTAATCAGTTTTTTCAAAAGTCATAGCAGTTAACCATCTATTACCTCTAGTATTTGGAAGCTCTGGCATCATGGTAATCTCATCACAATCTGATAAATACTCTTTGTACCAATCGAAAATTTCTCGCTTTTTAGCAACCCTATCTTCAATAACTTCCATTTGACCAACACCAATTGCTGCCAAAACATTGCTCATTCGATAATTGTATCCATATTCAAGATGCTCATAGTGGATAAATGGTTCTTTTGCTTGTGTGCTGTAAAATTTAGCTTTTTCTATCCAATCTTTATTATTACTCACAAGCATACCACCTCCACTTGTTGTTAGTATTTTATTGCCATTAAAACTATAAATTCCAAAATCCCCAAAAGTTCCAGTATGTTTTCCATTAAAAATAGCTCCTAAACTTTCAGCGGCATCTTCTATCAAATAGACACCATGATATTTGCAAATATCTGCAATTTTTTCAATATCTGCACATTGTCCATAAAGATGAGTAATTATCAATGCTTTTGGTTTTTTTTCACATTCAAGTAAATATTTATTTAAGAGTTTTGGTGATAAGTTCCAGCTTTCTTTGTCACTATCAATAAAAACTGGATTTGCTTTTTCGTATAAAATTGCATTTACGGAACCAATAAAAGTAAAAGTCGAAGCAAGAACATCATCACCCTCACCTATTTTTAAAATTCTAAGTGCTAAATGTATTGCTGCCGTTCCACTAGTTAATGCCAATGCATTTGAAGCATTAGTATAATTTTTAATGCTATCTTCAAATTTATTTACATATTCACCAAGTGGTGCTATATAATTGCTTTCAAATACTTTTTCAATATATTTTAATTCATTTCCACTCATGTGTGGTGCGCTTAAAAAAATTCTTTTGTTTTGACTCATTTTATATCCTCTATCTCTTTGCATGGATTTCCATATGCTTTTTTAAAATCTACTATATTTTTTACGACAACCGAACCTGCACCTACAATACAATTTTGACCTATCGATAAGCCTTGTATTACATTTGAACCGATTCCAATGTGTGTCATTTTTCCAATTTTTACATTTCCTGCTAATGCAACTTTTGGTGAAATATGAACAAAATCACCAATTACAGATTCGTGCTCAATAACTGATCCGCTATTTAAAATAACCCCGTCACCAATAATAGCTTTTGCATTAACAACAACATTTGGCATCACAACTACGCCATCACCTATTATTGCACTATTTGATATTATTGCTGATGGATCAATTAAAGTTGCGATTTTGAAACCTGCATTACTAGCATTTTGAAAAACTTTTGCTCGTATTTTGTTGTTTCCAATTCCAAAACAAATTGAAATACCAGTATTATTTTTGATTGATTCAAAATTAGAAAATTCATTATCTCCATCATCTATAAAAATAATATTTTCATATCCGCATCTATGAGCTATGTCGGCAATAACCAAACCGTGTCCACTTGCTCCATAAATATAAATTGATTTCATATTTTTGTTCCCTCAAATTTTTCCATTGTAGCGCTTGTGCTCGAACTAATTTCACTTCTTTTTATGACTTTCAAAAATGTCATCCAAAGTATTTTGATATCTAATAAAAATGATTGATTTTCAACATACCAAACATCATATGAGAATTTTTGCTCCCAACTTATAGCATTTCTGCCATTTACTTGAGCCCAACCTGTAATACCTGGTTTTACATCATGTCTTCTTTTTTGATCAGTATTGTACAAATCCAAATATTCTACCAAAAGTGGACGCGGGCCAACAAAACTCATCTCACCTTTTAAAACATTTAAAAGTTGAGGAAGTTCATCCAGGCTAGAACTTCTGATAAATTTTCCGAGTCTTAAAATTCTTTTTTCATCTGGAAGAAGATTTCCATATTCATCTTTATCATTAGTCATAGTTCTAAATTTATAAATACCAAATATGCTCTCTTTGTATCCCGGTCTATATTGTCGAAAGAGAATTGGTCTTCCTAAAAAAACCAAAATCAATAAACTAACAAAAACATAAATTGGTGCAAATAAAATAATTAGAATAATAGCCAAACCAATATCAAATAATCTTTTCATAATACTCCATATATTGCTTTACAACTTTGTTGACATCAAATTCATTGAGTGCTTTTTCTCGTCCTGCTTGACCCATTTGATACCTCAAATCTTTGTCTTCTGCTAAAATATTTATTTTTTTAGCCAAATATGCCGGATCACCAATTGGGACTAAAAATCCATTAATATTGTCATCAACAACATCTCGACATCCAAAAGTATTAGTCGCAACTACTGGTTTTGCCATCGAAGCAGCTTCCATTAATGTGGCTGGAAGACCTTCTCTATAACTCGGAAGAACATAAATATCACAACATGAAGTTAACTCAACAATATCATCCCTATGTCCAAGCCAAACAACACTTCCGTTCTTTAAAAAACTTTCACTTGCACAAGAATGATTCCCATCATCTGTTCCACCAACAAATAAAAATTCTACATCAGGATTTGATCTCTTTACAATATCACATGCTTCATAATATTCTCTAACACCCTTGTCCCAAATAGCTCTTGCAACCATAAGAACAATTATTTTATCTTTCATTCCTAATTTTTCTTTAATATATTTTATTTTTTCTTCATCAAAATATTTCATATCAAATTTATTTGTATCGACGCCAACACTTTTGATTATTTTTACTTTTTCTTCTTTAATAATCTTCTTTCTGATCATATAAGCTGGATCATCACTGTTTACAAACACACAGCCTTTTGAAATTCTAAAAGCTTTTTTATAAAGTCTTTCCATTAAAGTTCTGATTAAAATATTTTTAACACTATCTTTGATGTAAAAAGAACCAAGTCCTTCAACTAAATTTAAAATAATAGGAACACCGGCTCGTTGTCCAGCAAATGTTCCATAAATATTTGGTTTTGCAGTAAAAGTATGTAAGACATCTAATTTTAGATCTTTGATAGCTTTATAAATATTGTCTATAGACTTTTTTTCACGGAAAGGATTGAGTCCTTTTCTGTCAATTTCATAATTAATAACTTCAAATCCAGATTCTTTAAGTGCTTGATTTTTATCACCTTTTGGACAAATTGCATAAATCTTATGTCCTTGACGCATGAGCTCTTTCATAATTGGTGTACGAAATAAATGTAAATTCAAGTCTAAGTGTGATAAAAAACCAAACGTTTTCAATGTTTTCCCTCTAGCAAGCTTTTTTCTACAAAATTTCTCATTTGTATTAGTTTGTTTTTCCAACTTACAATATTTGTATATTTTATCATTTCTGCCTCAATTTTATCTCGATTAAGAGATACATACTCTGCAAATATTATAATTTCATCAAGCGAAATATTATCTTCTTCAAATCTTTTGGCAAAAGATTCGTCACCATTTAAATCGGTATCTTTATATGCGTAAACAAAAGGAAGTCCTCTAACTATATACTCTCGTGACTTCAATGTACAAGCTTCTTTCATATTTTTAACAGATAAAGCCAAGCTACTGATGGCTAAATGAGCATTTTTCATATGATTATCCAGATCATCTCCGTATGCTTTTCCAGCAATTTCAATTGATACATTTTTAGTCTTTATAGAATTCACCATATCTATTTGTGTTCTTGATAAATTACCTATTAACCTTAAATATAAATGTACATCACCATCGTAAGACTGAAGCAATCCAAGGAACTTTTCTAATCCATGCCAAAGTGAAAATTCAGAAGCCACAAATATTAAATTTAACGTTTTTCCATCGAAAGGAATATATCCAGTATGTGAAAAACTTTGGGGGTTTATGCCATTTGCAATTGTCGCTGAATACAAACTTGTGTTTGTTTTTGCTAGTTCAACTTTTCTAATTTCATCAGTAACACCAATAATTCCTTTTAAATAGGATAAAAATGTCCCAGCAAAGTATTTTTCAAGATAACCTCTAAATACATCAACGATTCGACCAACAGAAAATAACTCTGCAACTTCATCTGTATGATGCTCAGTAAAAATCTTGTATCCATATTTTTTTGCAAATCTTAATGTGCCAAATCCATCAACAAGTGGATATCTAAGAATAATTGCATCATAGCTATCTAATGGGATTGATTTTTCTATATTCGCTATTTTAAAAACTCTAAAGGCAAGGATTCTGAGGAAATTTGTTGGGATGTTTTTATTAAAAACTTTAATCGCATGCATATTATCGCTAGAATAATCTTGGGAAGGATTAATTAAATAAAAATCAATATCCAAGCCATTTTCTTTTGAGACTTTTGCCTTATCTTCTAGTTTTTTGAAAACTCCAGGGCTAAATGCTGGAACAACAGAAACATGTGCAATTTTTATTTTATTACTCATAAACTTCCACCCAACTTTTAATATTATTTTTCCAACTCGATAAACCATAAATAATAGGTATATTTGGAGCTGTATTTTTCTTATTTAATTCCGAAACAACTTCTGTTAATTTGGTTGAAATTTGGTTTATACTGTCAACTTTATAGTAAACAATTCCAGACTTATCAAATAAATCGTAAGGTAGCCAACTTCCAGTTATAACAATATTATTTGCATACAAGAATTCTTGCATACTTCCAGAAAAACTGTCAGTTTTTAGAACATTAATCATAATGTCACTAGCAAGTTTGATATAGGCATTTTGATCCTCATACAAAAAATCCTCAAGAACTAAGTAGTCAATGTTTGTTTTGGATAAAATATTTTTTATACTCTCTTTATAAAACTTATCTCCGTATGTCATGGGAAAAATAAATTGTATTTTATTAATAATTTCAGGATCAAGCATTAAAATATTTTTGATGATTTCCTCGTGCTGCTGAGCTTTTGTAGAATTGTATCCACAAGAAACTATCGTTTTTGTTTGTGAATATCCAAGAATTTGCTTAATCTCTAATACATTTTTTGTTCTATTTGAATCTATAAAATCAAGTGTTTCCAAACCAAATCGACAAACTCGTAACTTCTCCTCAAATGCTCCATAGTATTCGATAAAACTTTTTTGCGACAATACATTTGTGAATGTTATTGTTTTTGCTTTTTTGTACAAAAATTTTTGAATCCATCTTTTAAAGCCATTCATACGATAAAAATCACTTCCATAAATAGTAAGGATTAAATTATTTTTAGCCAGTATTGTGTAAATTAAAATGTAAAAAACATAAACAAAATGTATATTTATAGCCTTGAAAGAATTGCAAGAAAGAAACTTTCCAATAAAATACATTCTAAAAATCATATGTATTTTCGGTAATTTCAAATACTTTTCAAAAGATTTTGCATAGCTATCTTCAATATTATTATCACCATCAAAAAACTTTAAAGTTTCAAAATCTAGCATACAAATATCAATTCCACTTTCTTTTAGTTTTTTAAATGTTTCTCTTCCAAATACTGTAGACGAATGTGCTATCAAAAGTGTTTTCATTTTTTGCCCTCTTTTAATGCTTTAAGCATCCACTGCAAATTGTATAATAAAATTAAAGATTGAGTAATACTAAATAATACTAGCGACAAATAAATATCACTAAAATATGCTCCGGCAAGAAGTGCTATTGTTATAAATACAACATGAACTATTGACAATACAAATGCTTTTTTTTGCATATTTACCAAACTTGGAATGTATGAAATGGTAGAGACCAAAACATTTAACAAAATCCAAGGCGACAAAATTTGAGTATATACTCCAGCTTCTCTCCAAGCTTCACCAAATACTAATTCAAAAATAATCGGTGCAAAAATAACAACAATAACAAAGGGGATAAAAACTTTTTTTAACAAAGACTTCAAAACATTCGTTGCAAATTGATAGCTGTCGCCCTTAGAGTTGTAAATATTTGTTATTTGCTGATTAAATACTTTGGCACTTGCTCCTGCAATTATCATGAGTGGCATAAAAATGATTTTTGTACTCAAAGAATAAAAACCAACAACACTTAAACTAAAAAAAGATGACAAAACATATATTGGTGCACTAAGTGACAATCCACCAGTAAATGCATGAGGAACTTGAAATTTCGGAAAATCTTTGTATTTTTTAGCAAGTGCTAGCATTTTTGTAATGCTTATTTTAGCGACTAACTTTTTATCTTTTGTTATTATTTTAAGAAGTGTCATATTTGCAAAGATTGTTGAAATAATTTGTCCACTAATAAGCCCTGTAGCTCCGTGCTTAATAAATCCAACTAGCAATTGAATTATTGATAATATAATTGATTTTAGTATAGTTGCATTTGAAATCTCTTGGTAGTGTTTTTTACGATTATTATAATATGTTAAAAGATTGAAAAAACCAGTAAAAAATAATGTCAAAGGTATAAAATAGAGCCAAATTGAGATCTCATCATTATTAAATAAAAAAACTATCTGTTGGTGAAACAAAGCTATAAACAAAGATGCGAATAATGTTATACCAACAATAATAATAAATCCCAAAGCAACAATATTTATTGCATCTTCATCTTTTTTTGGAAGCATTATTGCCATCTCATATCTACCACTCATTATGGCTCCAAAGATCCCTATGATAGCCATAAATATTGCCAAAACTCCAAAATCTGCTGGCGTATAAAGTCGTGTCAAAATAGGACTAATTGCAATTGGAATCGCCTGAGCTATAGCTGTTCCTGTCATTAGTGTTAAAACATTTTGACTAAATTCTGATTTTGGTTTTAAATAACTAAAAATTCTAGAATTACTTAGCATTCAAAACCTTATTTATTAAATATTTTGCTTGTAATTCTGAGCCATTTATACTGAGGTGATCATCATCTGCATATAACATTTTCTCATCTTTCATTGCGTAGCAATATTGATCATCGCAAAATGCATTTTCTGGATCTATTACGCGTATATTTTTGTAATTATTGACAATTTCACGTATTTTATTTTTATACTCAAATGTACGATTTTTATACTCTTCATATTTTATTTTGCATTCATTTTTAAATATATTGAATGGGCGATTAGCACAATTTTTAGGAGAAAAACCCAACTCTGGATTTTCCAAAATATAATATATTGGTATATTTAAACTATCTAAATAACCGAAAGTTTTATCTGTATTGTCATAGAATCTTTCTTTATGCGACATTTTTTCATTGTCGTTCGAGTCAAATTTATAAAATCTCCATTCCTTGATTGTTTCTTCATTGTCAATCGTTCCAAATCCTGTTTTTGTTATATATTTTGGCCCTCTTGTAATAAAAAATATTTTTTGAAACTTATAAGCTTTTGCAATTTTCATAAAGTCAATCATTGCATCATGACATGCTTTAGCTTCAAATTCATTTCGCCCAAGCGTATCTCCCAAATATGGAACACAAGAGTTTTTTGCCAACAAAAAAGTATCAAGATTTTGCATTTTAAGCTCACTGGCGAGTCCATCATACGATGAATATGCGTGAGAATCTCCTAAAACCAAAACATCGTTTTTGTCTTTATTTGTTGCTCTTACAAAATCATATTTAAGCTCATATCCCAATTCGTTTTTCAAGAAATATTTCCCATTTTCATCTTGCTGAATAACTTTTTTAAATTGTTGATTCATAGCATCATTATTTTCCAAATGAGCCCTAAGAGGAAATCCTTTTTTAATCTCTGTAAATTTTCCAAATAATCCAAGAGATAGGGCTGCAAAAAATAAAGCTATCACAAAAATGTAGCTTGTTTGTTTCCTCGCATAAAGTTCAACATAAATATATGTCAAATATGAAAAAAATATCGACATTACTATAATCAAAATACCATACAATTCAACATTTAATCCAAAAATATGCATATAACTTATAACAACATAGTGCCACAAATAGAGAGGGAAACTAATTAGTCCTAAAAAAACTAATGGTTTAATTTCCAACAATTTATTACTTATTGGTGGTGCAGAGAAACTGTATTTTGAATAAAATGCAAACAATAATCCTCCAAAACAAAGTTCCCAAAATCTAGCAAATGAATTGTAAAATAAATCTAGTTCAAAAAAGTAGGGAAAGAAAAACATTATAATTGTAATCACAAGCAAAGAACTTATAAAATGCAATCGCGATTTGTAGATTATAAATATTATAAATGGCCAAGCCAAATAAAATTGTTCTTCAATTGATAATGACCAAAAATGAAGCAATGGTTTAAATTTTGAAGCTTCATCCCAATAACCAACTTCACTCATAAGGCGAAAATTTTGGTAAAAAAATGATGAGGACTCTATGTGTTGTCCGAGTTGTTGAAGTTCACTTGGAAACATAAATAAGTAGCCAATTAAATATGTACTTAAGAGCACAATTAACATTGCTGGAAAAATTCTTCTTACACGGTTTCTGTAAAATTCCTTAAAACTGAAATTATTATTCTCAAGCTTGGTAAATATAATTTGTGTTATCAAATATCCTGATAATAAAAAAAATACATCAACACCTAGATATCCAAATGGAAAATACTCTGGCCAAATATGAAACAGCAACACTAATGAAATCGAAATTCCTCTTAGTCCGTCTATTGATGGATTATATTTTAAAGAATGATTGACAATGGGTATCAAGGCTATAGATTTCCAACAATATATTCGATCTCTTCATCAGTCACATAAGGATTCATAGGTAAACTCATAATCTCATTTGAAACTACTTCAGAGATTGGAAAATCACCTTTTTTATATCCTAAGTAAGCAAAACACTCTTGAAGATGAAGTGGCATAGGATAGTGCACTGCTGTTGGTATTCCAGCAAGTTTTAGTTTCTCTTGCAGTTCATCTCTATTTTTTACTCTTATTGAATATTGAGCCCAAGCTGATGTAGTTTTTTCATCTACATAAGGAAGAATTAGATTTGATTTGTTTTCCAAAGCTTTTGTGTATTTTTTTGCTACTTCTTGTCTAAGCGCCAAGTCTTTTGGATAGTATTTTAGTTTTACATTTAATACAGCTGCTTGAATAGTGTCAAGTCTTCCACCCATTCCTATGTATTTATGGTGGTATCTTTTTGATTGCCCATGAAGTCGCAAGCTTTTCATTTTATTGGCTAGTTCTTCATTGTTAGTAAAAACTGCTCCGCCATCGCCATAACATCCAAGTGGTTTAGCTGGGAAAAATGAAGTTGTTGAGATATCTCCAAGTGCTGAATCTGTTATCCCCTTATAAGTGCTTCCAAAGCTTTGAGCACCATCTATTATTACTTTTAAATTATGTTTTTTTGCAATTTTATTTATCTCTTCCATATCAGCTGGTTGTCCATAAAGAGACACTGGAATAATTGCTTTTGTTTTTAGAGTTATTTTCTCTTCTATTTTAGTTGGATCAAGATTATACGAATTTTGCTCAATATCTACAAAAACAGGAATAGCTCCTAAAAAAGCTATTGTTTCAGCTGTTGCTATAAAAGTAAAAGGTGTAGTGATAATTTCATCACCTGGTTTTATATCAAGTGCCATCATAGCAAGTAGCAATGCATCTGTTCCATTGCTACAACTTACGGCATATTTTGCTCCAGTAAAACTTTCAAGGCTTTTTTCTAATTCTTGTACTTCATTTCCCATAATAAAGTTACAATTTCTAGCTACTTTTAAAATGGCACTTTCTATTTCATCTTTATATAATTCATGTTGGTATTGTAAGTTTGCGAAATCTATCTTCATTGTTACTCTTCTATTAAAATTAAATTGTCATTTTGGATTTTGTATTTACTATTATCAAAACTATCAAACGCAATATAATTACTATCAAATTTTAACGTATTCCCAGCACGACTTACCCAACCTATTTGCTTTGCAGGTACTCCAACCATAAGTGAATATGGTTTTACATCTTTATTTACTACTGTTCCGCTTCCAATAAGAGCATATTCGCCAATAGTTACACCACAAACGATAGTAGCATTTGCTCCAATGGAACACCCTTTTTTAAGAAGTGTTTTTTTGAATTCTTCACGACGCACAATAAAAGCTCTTGGATTAGTCACATTTGTAAAAACCATTGAGGGTCCTAAAAATACATCATCTTCTACCTCTACACCTTCGTAGATAGAGACATTATTCTGAACTTTAACGCCATGACCGATATTTACCTTTGGTCCAACTACACAGTTTTGTCCAAAAGAGCAATTAGAACCTATATTAGAACCACTTAAAATATGTGAGAAATGCCAAATCTTAGTGTCATCACCTATAGTTACATCTTTGTCAATAAAGCTTGATTCATGAAAGTAAAACGAAGCCATTAGATAATTACTTTTTTGCAAAATGGATGATATTCACCATGAAGTCCAAGTGGTGAGAGCTTTCTGATAACAGAAACAATATTAATTGAGTTTCTAGCCTCTTCAAGTCCAAATCCACCACCATTTAAAATATGCTCGTAACTTCTTGTATGAAGATCTGTAAAACCTTCACTAAATTCGAACTCTTCACCATCAACCGTTATGCTTCTAAAAGTAGTTTTTCCTGTTTCTTTTATCTCATCTGGGATGTAGTTATAATTAACGCTTAAAAACCATCTTACGTTTGCATTTTTTAATTTCATAAATCCAGCATTTGCATCTGCTTCTTTTAGATGAACAATATTCTCTTCAATTGGTCCAAATATCCAAGAAAGCATATCAAAAAAATGCACTCCAATATTAGATGCTATTCCACCACTTTTGGCAACATCACCTTTCCAAGACACAAAATACCATTTTCCACGACTTGTAAGGTATGTCAAATCTATATCATAAACTTTATTTGGGTTTTGTTCCAACTCTTTTGCTATTTTATTTTTTAGTGCAATTATTGAATCATGAAGACGAAGTTGTAAAATATTATAAACTTTTTTGCCCGTTTCTTCCTCTATAATTTTTAGTTGATCAATATTGTGCGGATTAAGAACTAGTGGTTTTTCACAAATTGCATGAGCACCATTTTTTAATGCAAATCTTATGTGGCTATCGTGAAGATAGTTTGGTGTAGTTATCCCAATATATTCTATTTTTTTATTTCCATCTCTATGCCATTTATCTACAAATCTATCAAATCTTTCAAATTCTGTAAAAAAATGAGCATCAGGAAAATTAGCATCCATAATACCAATCCCATCATAAGGATCAAGAGCAGCTACTAAATCATTTCCTGTGTCTTTTATGGCTTTCATGTGTCTTGGGGCTATATATCCGCTAGCCCCAATAAGTGCAAAGTTTTTAATATTTGGCATTCTAGAGTCTCCATGTAGGATTTTCAACGATCCCTTTAACGTCTATAATTATAGGCTGCCCATTTGACATATTTACATAATCTAAAGTTGAAATTTCTTTAAATTTATCATGCCCGACAGCAACTATAATAGAGTCATATTTCTTACAATTTAGAGGTAAAGCATCAATAAAATTTAGCTTCTTAGTTTCTTTATCGCTTCTATCCACCCAATAATCATATACTTCAACATGGCACTCAAATTCTTCTAGTTCTTTAATGATATCCATAACTTTTGAATTTCTCATATCAGGACAGTTTTCTTTAAAAGTTACACCCATCACTAAAACATTTGCATTTTTTAGTTTTTTATCAAATTTAACCATTTTTTTAATCGCTTTATCTGCAATCAATTTGCTCATTCCATTGTTTATTTGACGCGCACCTAAAATCAGATTTGGCATATATCCCAAGCTTTGAGCTTTATGAGTAAGATAATATGGATCAACACCAATACAGTGTCCTCCAACTAAACCTGGTTTTAGATTTATAAAATTCCATTTCGTTGCGGCTGCTTCAATAACATCATGAGTATTTATTTTCATAAGGTCAAATATCATGGCAAGTTCATTAATGAGTGCAATATTTACATCTCGTTGAGTATTTTCAATAACTTTAGCAGCTTCTGCTACTTTAATAGTTGGAGCCATGTGTGTTCCAGCTGTTATAATTGACTTATAAAGGTTATCTACTTTTATTGCTATTTCAGGTGTTGAACCTGATGTGATTTTAAGTATTTTTGTAACAGTATGCTCTTTGTCCCCAGGATTAATTCGCTCAGGTGAATATCCACAAAAGAAAGTTTCATTAAATTTAAGACCAGAAAAATTCTCCAAAATAGGAACGCAAATCTCTTCTGTAACTCCAGGATAAACGGTAGATTCATAAATAACAATATCGCCTTTTTTCAGAACTTTAGCAACGGCTTCACTTGATTTGATAATTGGTGTTAAATCAGGCTCATTACTATCATCAATTGGAGTTGGAACTGTAACAATATAAATATTGCAATCTTTTATCTCTTCAATATTTAACGTAAATTTCATCCCGTTGGCGATAGATTCATGCACTTGTGATTGGGTTAATTCTAGTGTTCTATCGAATCCACTATTTAGTTCATCTATTCGTGATTGATTAATATCAAATCCAACAACTTCATATTTTTCACTAAATGCATGAGCTAGTGGAAGACCAACGTAGCCAAGACCTATTACGCATATTTTATTCATATTTTTCCTTCTATACTTAACTATCACTTCTAAAAACATCTCTTGTATAAACTTTAGTTTTTACATCAGATAGACTATCTTCAACTCTATTTGCTACTATCACATCTGCAGTAGCTTTGAAGTCATCAAGATTTTTGATAACTTTTAATCCTTCAAAAGTATCTTCATTTAAAACTGGTTCATAGATAATAACTTCAATATTTTTAGATTGTAGTTTTTCTATGATTCCTTGAACAGCACTACTTCTAAAGTTATCACTACCTGATTTCATTATTAGTCTGTAGATTCCAACTGTTTTTGGGTTAGTTGAAAGAATTTGATTTGTGATAAATTCTTTTCTTGTTTCATTAGAATCTACTATTGCTCCAATTAAATTATTTGGTACATCTTTGAAATTTGCTTTTAGTTGTTTTGTATCTTTTGGGAAACAATATCCACCATATCCAAAGCTAGGATTGTTATAGTGTGTTCCTATTCTAGGATCTAGTCCAACACCACTTATAATATCTTTTGTATTTAGGTTATGTTTTTCTGAGTAACTATCTAATTCATTAAAATACGCAACTCTCATGGCAAGATATGTATTTGAAAAAAGCTTTATAGCTTCTGCTTCAGTTGAATCTGTAAATAAAACAGAGATCCCTTTTTTAATAGCACCTCTTTCAAGTAAGCTAGCAAATATCATAGCTCGATCTGATTTCTCACCAACTATGATTCTGCTTGGGTAAAGATTATCATGAAGAGCTTGACCTTCTCTTAGGAATTCTGGAGAAAATATAATATTCTTAGTGTTGAACTTTTCATTTATCATTTTTGTATAACCAACTGGAATAGTTGATTTAATTACCATTGTTGTATTTGGATTTATACTTAGTACATCAGCTATAACATACTCTATACTTTTTGTATTGAAATAATTTGTAGTTTCATCATAATCTGTTGGGGTAGATATAATTACATAATCAGCACCAGAATATGCTTCAACTTTATCTAGAGTTGCTTTAAAATTTAAATCATCTCTTTTAAGGTATTCACTTATTTCAGCGTCTTCTATTGGAGATATTTTATTTTGGAGCATCTCTACTTTTTCTGGGATGATATCTAGTGCTATTACTTCATTGTGTTGAGCCAGTAAGATTCCATTTGAAAGTCCAACGTATCCTGTTCCTGCTATTGCGATTTTCAATTATTTCTCCTTGTATCCATTTGGATTGTTATTTTGCCATCTCCAACTATCTTGGCACATTTGTTCAAGTGTTTTTTTAGCTTCCCAACCAAGAATATTCATTGCATATGATGGTTCAGCATAGCATTTAGCTATATCTCCAGTTCTTCTTTCGCACAATCTATATGGTACTTTTCGTCCACTAGCATTTTCAAAAGCATTAACAACTTCAAGAACAGAATATCCTTTGCCTGTACCAAGATTGACAATTAGTGGTTTCGTATTATTTGATGTTTTCAAGTAATCTATTGCTTTTACGTGACCGCAAGCAAGATCAACAACATGAATATAATCTCTAACACCAGTTCCATCGCAAGTATCATAATCGCTTCCAAATACACTCAGATATTCTCTCTTACCAACAGCAGTTTGTGCGATAAAAGGCATTAAATTATTTGGTGTACCATTTGGATCTTCACCTATAGTTCCACTTTCATGAGCACCAACTGGATTAAAGTATCTCAAAATGGCTATTTTAAAAGAATTATCAGCAATGTATAAATCTTCTAGGATTCTTTCAATCATATATTTACTTGTGCCATAAGGATTTGTTGTTCCACCAACAGAAAAATCCTCGCTAATTGGCGTTCCTATTGGATCTCCGTAAACTGTTGCGCTTGAACTGAAAACGATTTTTTTACATCCAAAAGCACTCATGGCTTCTAGAAGTCTTATTGTGCCAATCACATTATTGTCATAATAAGATAGAGGAAACGCTACAGATTCTCCAACCGCTTTAAGTCCAGCAAAATGTATTACTGCATCAATCTCATATCTAGAAAATACTTCTGTTAATTTTTTAGAATCTCTAATATCGCCTTCTTCAAATCTAATCGGTTTACTTATTATTTTTTCGACTCTTTTGATTGATTCTTTTGAAGAATTCGATAGATTATCATAGACTATAAAATCATATCCTGCCGCTGCTAATTCTATTAATGTATGAGAACCTATATAGCCTGCTCCACCCGTTATTAGGATATTCATGATTTACCTTTTATATTTAGCATTTATTGCGTTCAAAATAATTTTGTATGCCATGTAAATGATATAATATTAAGCTTTTGAGTTTGATTAAATGTGATTTTAAAGCAATATGAAGTTGGATACTTTGAACCAAAATTGCTTCGATTATTTTTTGTTTTTACTCGATCTAGCCAAAAAGAAAATATTTCTTATTGGCATTTCAATAATATAGTTTTATAAACTATATTATTATTTATTTTTTGAGAATTCCATAAGCATAGTTTGTGCTGCTAATTTTCCATCTGCTGCAGCTCTTACTGCCAAGTCAGCTCCTCTAACACTATCACCACCAGCATATACTTTAGGGTTTGAAGTTTTAGACACAGCATCTACTTTTATACCATTCCATTTGTCAAGCTCTAAGTTTGCTTTTTTTAGAAAATCTGGTAGTTCTTGTTCAAATCCTAGCGCTAGGATAACGATATCTGCATTTTCAATAAATTCGCTTCCTGAAACTTCAACAACACTACATCTTCCGCTTTCATCAGGTTGACTCATTTCTGTTTTTACAAGATTTACACCATTTGAATCTATTGAAAGAGGCGATACATTAAATACAAATTCAACACCTTCTTCTTTTGCATTTTGAACTTCTTTTTTACTTCCTGGCATATTAGCTTCGTCTCTTCTATAAAGACATTTAACGCTGTTAGCGCCTTCTCTAACGCTTGTTCTTACGCAGTCCATTGCAGTATCTCCACCACCAATTACAACTACATTTTTATCTTTAACATTCACAAGTGTTGAAATTTTTTCACCGAAATTTCTTTCTTGAATACCTGTTAAAAATTGCATTGCAAGATATACATTTGAATTGCTTTCTCCGCTTATATTTGGATATTTGCCTTTGGTTGCACCGATTCCGATAAATACAGAATCATAGTTTGAAACCAATTCATCAAATGATTTGTCTTTTCCTATTTCACAATTTGCAAAAAAATTCATCCCAGCTTCTTTTAGCCAATCAATTCTTCTCTCAACTCTGTGTTTATCAAGTTTAAATCCAGGAATTCCATAAGTTAAAAGTCCACCACCTCTTGGAGCTCTTTCAAACATATCAACATCAACACCGGCTCGTAATAAGAAAGTAGCTGCACTAATACCAGCTGGTCCACTTCCTACAACTGCAACTTTTTTTCCAATTTTATTCTTAGAAAATTTTGGAACTAGTCCATTATCAAATCCAGTTTCACTAATATGAGTTTCGATTGCACCGATAGTAATAGCACCATGAGTGTCATTTAAACTACAATCACCTTCACAAAGAACTTCTTGAGGACAAATTCTTCCTAAGATTTCAGGGAAAGGTGAAGTTTCATTTGAAATGTTAAAAGCTAATTCTAAATCATTCTCTGCTGTTTGTTTTAACCAAGCAGGAATAATGTTATGCAAAGGGCACTTTGTATGACAATATGGATCACCACATCCAATACATCTTTCAGCTTGCTCGCTTGCTTTGTTTTTGTCAAATACATTATAAACTTCTTTGAAGTCTTTAATTCTATCCATAACCCCTCTTTTTGAAGGGTTATTTCTATCCATTTTTGTAAAGTTTAACATTCTAATCCCCTTGATCTGGATTTAATGGTAAAACTTTCATATCTTTTGGTTTTACCATCCAAAAATTTCTTATTTCAGCTCTAAAATTCTCTAATATCATTTTTGCTTGTTCTGATTCTGTTTCATTTACATAATCTTTTAATGTTTTTTGTAAATAAATTCTTTCTAATTCAGTATCATCTGTATCAATTCTAAGAGCTTCAATTAACTCCTGATTCATATGATCAATAAATTCTCTATTTTTATCATAAATGAATGCTAAACCACCAGTCATACCAGCACCAAAATTAATGCCTGTTTTACCCAAAATAACAACAATTCCACCAGTCATGTACTCACAAGCACTATCTCCAGTTCCTTCAACAACTGCTACACATCCAGAGTTTCTAACTGCAAATCTTTCACCTACACTAGCTCTAACATAAAGTTTTCCACCAGTTGCTCCATAAAGACATGTGTTTCCTCCACCTGTATATTCGCTACCTTGAAGATGTGGCTTAATAACTATTTTCCCACCGTTCATACCTTTTCCAACATAATCATTTGCTACACCATCAAGATTTAAAGTGATTCCTTTACTTAAAAATGCTCCAAATGATTGACCAGAAACACCTTTAAGATTGAACGTGATTGTTCCTTCAGGAAGACCTGCATCACCATATCTTCTAGCAATCTCACCAGATGTCAAAGTACCAAAACTTCTATTTAAATTAGTAATTGTTGAGAAGATCTCAACAGGTTTTGTAGGATTTTCAATTGTAGATAAAACTTGTTGAACTAAATCGTGTGATTGTTCATTTTTATCATATGGCTCATTTCTAGAAACCTGGCAAGTATCAACACCATCAAGTCTTCTTAAAATATTTTGGAAGTCAAATTTTTTCGCAAATTCATCATCAATTACACTTAATAAATCACTTCTACCTACAATATCTTCTAGTTTAGAATATCCAAGAGATGCTAATATTTCCCTAGTATCTTCTGCTAGGAAATTAAAGTAAGCAATTAGTCTTTCAACTGAACCTGTGAATTTAGCTCTTAAATCTTCATCTTGTGTCGCAACACCAACGCTACATTTGTTTGTATGACATATTCTTAAGATTTTACAACCAAGAAGTGTCAGTGCAGATGTACCAAATGCATAACTTTCAGCACCAAGCATTGCAGCTTTAATTACATCTAGTCCAGTTTTTAATCCACCATCTGTTTGAAGATGAACCATTCCTCTTAAGTGATTTGCTTTAAGTGCATTATGTGCTTCACTTAATCCCATTTCCCAAGGATTTCCAGTGTGTTTAATTGATGTAAGAGGTGCAGCACCTGTTCCACCATCACTTCCACTAATAATAATTTTATCAGCGTATGCTTTTGCAACACCCGCTGCAATTGTTCCAACACCAATTGATGAAACTAATTTAACTGCAACTGTTGCTTTTGGATTGATTTGTTTAAGGTCAAAAATAAGCTGAGCCAAATCTTCGATACTATAAATATCATGGTGTGGTGGTGGTGAAATAAGAGTAACACCCGGTGTCGTATGTCTTAATTTTGCAATCATTCCAGTTACTTTAGAACCTGGCAATTGTCCACCCTCTCCTGGTTTAGCACCTTGAGCTAGTTTAATTTGTAATTCTTCACAATTTACAAGATAAGCAGGTGTTACACCAAATCTTCCACTTGCAACTTGCTTAATTTTTGAATTTTTAAGCGTATTAAATCTTGCAGCGTCTTCTCCACCTTCACCACAGTTACTTTGAGCACCAATAGTATTCATAGCTACAGCGATTGCTTCGTGAGCTTCAATAGAAATACTTCCACAACTCATAGCAGCACTTGCGAATCTTTTAAAAATCTCTTCTTTAGGCTCTACATCAGCTATAGCAATAGCTTTTTTGTCACTTTTAAGCTCAAAGAAATCTCTAATGAATTTTTTATCCCTACCTTCAATTAACTTTTTAAGCTCATTGAAATCGCTTACGTTTTCATTTCCAACTGCATTTTTATCATGCATTGCTTTTGTAATAGCTGGACCATAATCGTGATATTCTCCACCATCTGTATATTTATAAAAACCGCCCATTTCAAGTGGGAACATTGTTTTATCATCAAAAAATGCTTGATGATGAATTGTGTCTATTTTTGCTTCTATATCAGCAAAAGTAAGTCCACTTAAATCATTTGATGCATGTGGAAAACAAGCTTTGCAAATATCATCACTAAGACCAACAATATCAAACAATGATGAATTTCTATAACTTGCCATTGTAGAAATTCCCATTTTAGACATAATTTTTAGAATTCCCGCACCAAGAGCTTTTGCACTATTTTTTAGTTTATGTTGCAATTCATACTGTGAAAGATTTTTTCTTTCATTGTATGAAACTATTGAAGCAAACAACATATATGGATAAATAAGTGAAGTTCCAAATGCAAATAAAACAGCTGAGCTATGTGGATCATATATTTCACTTGTAACAGCAATTATAGAAACTTTACTTCTCAAAGAGTCAATTTTTAGATGATTATTTACATATCCAACAGCCATTGCTATAGGAATGATTTTAAATTCACTTGAAACGGCCCTATCATCAAGAACTATAACCTTAACACCATTATTTACAACTGCATCTTTAACTTTGGCATAAAGATCTTCTAAAGCTTTTTCCAAATTACTCTTAAAAGTTGTACTAAATGTTTGATTTTTAAAATATGCGTCATATCTAGCATGATTAGAATCACCGAAGCTCAAAATTGCTTCGTATTTTTCTTGCATTAATATTGGACTAACAAGTTTTATTCTTCTTGAATTAACTTCACTTTCTTCTAAAATATTGTAAGTATTACCGATTCCAGTATTTAAACTCATTACAATTTTTTCTCTATAAGGATCAATTGGAGGATTTGTAACTTGAGCAAATTTTTGTCTGAAATAATCAGTAAAGTTTCTTTGCTTTGAAGAGAAACAAGCCAAAGGTGTGTCATCACCCATTGAGCCAGTTGGCTCTTTTCCGTCTGTAGCCATAGGAATGATCATTTGATCTATAGTTTCATAAGTAATATTTGCATATTTTTGTCTTTTTGAAACATTCTCAAATTTATAATCATCAAGATTTACAAAAGTTTGATCAACAAATTCTAAAAGATATTTAACATTTTTAGAAAGCCATTTTTCATAATTTTGAGTAGATTTAAGATAATTATTAATATCTGTATTTTTAAGGATTTTTCCATGTTTTAAATCCATAGCTATCATCTCACCACTTTGTAGTCTGCCTCTATCAATTATTTGATCATCTTCAATTAAAACAGTTCCATATTCACTAGTAATAAAAAGTCTTTCATCTTTAGTAATAAAATATTTTGATGGTCGTAAACCATTTCGGTCAATCAAGCAACCGATATATCTTCCATCTGTTAAACTTACAGCCGCTGGTCCATCCCAAGCTTCAAATCTGATAGCACTATATTCATAATATGCTCTAAGTTCACTATCCATATAAGGTGAGTTTTGCCAAGGTGCAGGAACCATCGCTCTTGCTGCTTTAAAGAAATCCATACCATTTACGATCAAGAATTCAAACATATTGTCTAAGCTTGTACTATCGCTTCCAACATTTTGTAAAATAGGGAATATTCTTGCTAATTCTTCATCAGTAAAAACTTCTGATTTTATTGTTTCCGTTTTAACTTCAACATTAAATCTATTAGCTTCTATTGAGTTTATCTCACCATTATGTGCAATACCTCTGAAAGGTTGAGCTAGTCTCCATTTTGGAAGTGTATTAGTTGAAAATCTTTGGTGAAATAATGCAAACGATATAGCAAAGTCTTCATCATTCAAGTCAAGATAAAATTGCTTAATAGTTGTAGGCATAACTAGCCCTTTATATGCAATTACTTTACTTGAAAATGTAGGAACATAAAAATCTTCCGCGTCTTTCAGATGATGTTCTGCTTCTTTTCTAGCCAAATACATCATCGCATCAAATCTTTTTGATGAAACTATACTGCTTGGCACAACAAAGATTTGTAGCATTTTAGGAAGAATTGAAAGGGCTTGTTTTCCAAGAGCATTTGTATCAATTGGAACTTCTCTATTTAAAACGACTCTTAAGTCATTTTTTTCACAATAATGTCTAAAGATATCAAATTGAGCATCATCTTTTGCAAATACAAATGCAACTGCGTAAAGGTTTGGTAAATCAACACCATTCTCAAGAGCAACTTTTCGCATAAAACGATCTGGCATAGAAAGCAACAATCCACTTCCGTCTCCACTCTTTCCGTCTGCTGCAACAGCACCTCTGTGCATCATTCTTTCAAGTGAAGTTATTGCATCCTCAAGATTTTGATGTGTAGCTTTGTTTTTTAAATGTGCAACCAAACCAAATCCGCAGTTATCTTTAAAAGAAGTTAATTTATCTAAATTACAACCCATTTGCTTCCCTTTTGTGTAAAATTTTTTACTTACATAATATTTTTTATAGACTCGGAATTTACCTAAATGTGAATTAAATATTGATTAAAAGATCTTGTGCTACAAGAATATTATTGATTTGTAAAGGTGATTTTATACTGTTATTTTTAATTTTAAAAGATAAATTTGTAGGTTTTTTAGAAAAGTAATCTGAAATTTAATTCAGATTTGCCAATTCTTTATTGTAGTAAAAAGTTCCAAAAGGAATAAGTGAAGCAATAAAGCCAATAAAAGTTAATTTTATCCCTTGCTTGCAAGAATTATGAAAATTATAAAGTGCTACCAAAAACCAAATAAATAATCCTCCATGAATCATTCCAACAATTTTTGTAGCAAGTGCTATCCCTAAAATATACTTCATTGGCATTGCAACAAAAAGAAGTATAAGATACGACCATCCTTCGATTTTTCCAACCATCATTAGTGTATCTTTTGTATTTTGATCTTCCATTTTATAATCCCCTTAAAGTAACGCCAAGATATAGAGCAATGAGTCCTAAAAATATATTTACAGGAATCATCCATTGAGCAAGAGGTACTAAAACATCTTTAGCGCTTTTAAAATCGCTCTCATTAAATAGCTTTTGAGCTTTATTTCTCTTTAGATATATGATAACAAATAGCACAGTCATTACACTCCAAATAGCCTCTTTAATGTGAACAATTGGTGCAAGATCAGTATTTTTAAATCCAAATCCTATCGACATTATAACTGCAGTTAACAATAAAATAATAATTGATGGTATTACCATATTAAAAAATCTTCTTAACAATTCTAAAGTTCTACCCAATTTGATTTTTGCGTCATCAATTTCTTGCATAGAATAATGAACAGCGAATCTTATAGCAATCATCCCGCCAATCCACACAACAGCAGAGATGATATGTAAAAATACTATCAAACTACTAAAGTTTATAAAAAATTCATTCATTATTTTTCCTTAATTTCCATCTATAATTTAATAACAGATAGATCTCTTTTTCTAAATGCAAGTGCTATTACTACAAATACCATAGCCGTTACAACATAAACCCAAGTTGGAATCGGCACAGGGTCACCAGTAGCATAAGAATGCATTCCACTTAGATAGAAATTAACTCCAAAATAAGTCATCAAAATTGTACTAAATGCTAAAGTTGAAGCTACTGCCAACACATATGGACGATTTAATTTTGGAATCAATCTCAAATGAAGAACAATTGCATAAACTATAATAGCTACATATGCCCAAGTTTCTTTTGGGTCCCACCCCCAGTATCTTCCCCATGATTCATTAGCCCAAACACCGCCAAGGAAGTTTCCTACAACAATAGCAGAAAGACCAATAATAAGTGATGTCTCATTAATCGCCATAATATGTTTAATAGTTTTATCTATATGTGGTTTGGTTTCACTTCTAAAAATAAATAATATTAGAGCAATAAATCCAAGCATAGCACCAAGAGCCAAGAATCCATATGAACCTGTAATTATTGACACATGTATAGTTAGCCAGTAAGATTTAAGAACTGGAACAAGATTTGTAATCTGTGGATCAATTCCACTTAAATGTGCTGTAAACATAAATACTGCAGTCATTATAACTGCTGCACTTAATGCCATAAGAGATTTTCTAAAGAATACAACACCTGCAAACATAACACTCCAAGCAATATATACTAAAGATTCATATGTATTACTCCATGGTGCATGACCACTAATATACCATCTGAATCCCATACCTGCTGTTTGAATAATAAAGAATGTTAATAAAATTCCAAATAAAATATTATTTAAAATTTTAGAAGATAATGTTTCTTTAAACACAGATGCGAATGCAACTATCAACATAACGAAACCTAAAATCAAATATGCCAAAGTAAGTCTTGGGAAAATTTCAAGCTTATTAAACATCATTTCAACTTTTATTTTCTCTTCACTTGGATAAACATCTTTTCCAAATTTTTGTTGATACATTGTTATAAGCTCTAGAGCTTTTGATGCTTTTGTATAGTTTCCTTCAGAAACAGATGCCATGAAATTTGAAGTTATATAGTACACAACTTCCTTGTCTTGACCCTCTAAAGTATTTATAGCTTGATTTGGACTTATCCACGTATTATTAGGATCTCCAATTTTTGGATAAATTTTAAACAAATCGCTCATAAATATCATATATACAATATTTAATCTTTCGTCTACTTTGATTGCATCTTTTTCGAATGTTCCTCTTTGATTTGGATCTATTTTATTAATATCTTCAAGAATTTTTGCTAATTTATAGCCTTCAGGAGTTATAACTTCGCTAAAAGAAACAAATTTTCTATCACTTGAAACGCCTAAAAACTGTTTTAGTTTAGGAGTATCTACTTTAATGATTTTAATATCTTTCCAAATATTTGGATTTGTTAACATACCAAGCATTACTTGATTTGGATTCATTCCTAGAAATTCACTTTGTCTTGTTAGTTTATTTAAAATATCCCTAGAAAGAGTATCCATTGGTTTCATTCTGCCCATGTCAGCTTGAACAATTAATTTTGAAAATTCTTCTGCTATTGGTTTACTATTTGCTTCAAAATCTTCAAGATATTTAACTGTTCCTTGAAGATTTTCTTGAGGAATAGTATTTGCTTTTAGATCTGTTGTTGTGCCTGCAATAAATAATGCAATCATAAAGATAGCAGCTTGGTTTGTTTTACTAATGTATCTTGTAAGTTTTGCGAATCTTGAATCTTTGTCAAAAAAGTTCATAACAAGACCCACTAGAAGCATGAAGTATCCTATGTAGGTTGGCCAATGACCAATATCATGATTTACAGATAAAACAGTTCCCATTTCATCTTGGTCATATGAACTTTGGAAGAATTTAAATCCATCATAATAAAGAATATTATTCATATATATATGGAATGGGAATCTTACATCGTTAGCTGGATCAATTAATTCAACTTTACTTGAATAAGATGAAGGTGCCATACTTCCAGCATATCTTTCAAGATTGAAGTCATTTAGTTTAAGATAAAAAGGAATAGTAAGAGGTTTTGAACCATATTCTAAAGAGACTTTTGTTCCGTCTTTAAATGCTATATCTTTCATTACACCTGTTCTCATACCTCTTTTCCCAACAAGTCTTTCTTTGATAGCTTCACCTTTATATTCAGCTTCAAGAGTTAAGAGACCCATTTTATTTCCATTTTTTTTAGCCAATTCGTATCCTACATAATTAACAGATATTTCACCACCTTTAACTGGAACTTTATAAGAAAAAGGAGAATTTCCAAATGCAGCAAAATCTTTTTCAAAATAATAAGTTTTAGTTACATTATTGTCATAAGTTGTAACGTGAATAAAAGGCTCAAGAGAGATCATTTCATTTGTTGTTTGACCCTCTCTAATATTCATAATTCCTTCATAACCATAATATCTAGTCATTGCAGCGCCAATAAGCATCACTACAAATGATGAATGAAAAATAAATTTTGCTTTACTTTTAAACATATTAACCTTAGCGATTATTCCAATAAGATTAAAAATTGTCAATGTCAGTGCTAATTCATACCAAAAATGATTATAGACTAGTATTCTAGAAGTTGAACTTCCGAAGTCGTTTTCAATAATTGTAGCTACACCAGCTCCAATAGCTAAAATAGATAACAAAAAAATTGTCATCCAATATGAGAAAAATATTTTTTGAAACATGTAAGTTGTGCCTTTTTCTTCTTTATTTAAATAGGTTCGGATTATAGCAAAATATAGGTTTTTTTTGTTTTATAAATAAATTCCTAGTAATAAAAGATAAGTTTGAATTAATTATCGATATATTCGTATATATTCTTAGTAAACATATAAAATGTATAATAAATATACAATATGGTTATTTATTTAATCGACACAATTTGTCATAATTCTATTAATTGATTTAGTCAATAAATTCAAAAAAGGAAAAGAAAATGAAAAATAAAACTTGGCTTTTGACACTTCTTCCTGCAATTGCTTTTGCAGATAGTGATTTAAACACAGGAAATACGGCATGGATGATGATTTCCACTGCGTTGGTACTTCTTATGACACCTGCTGGATTGGCACTGTTCTATGGGGGAATGACAAGAAGTAAAAATGTACTTAATACTTACGCGATGGTATTTGGAGCATTTGCAGTTGCATTTGTTGCTTGGATTGTTGCTGGTTATTCAGTAGCATTTGGAAACGGTGGAGATATGCAAAGCTTCATGGGTGGATTTGATAATATGTTGTTATCTGGTATTAATTGGACTGATTTAACAGCAACTAAATATCCTGTATATGTGTTTGTTGTTTTCCAAGGAACATTTGCTGCAATTACTGTTGCAATTGCTAGTGGTTCTGTGATCGAAAGAATGAAATTTTCAACTTGGATGATATTCGTAGCTATATGGACTGTAGCTGTTTATGCACCAATTACACACATGGTTTGGGGTGGAGCTGGAGCTTATCTATTTGATGCAGGTGCTTTAGACTTTGCTGGTGGAACAGTTGTACATATGAATGGTGGTTTAGCTGGTTTAGTTCTTGCTATCTTAATTGGTAAAAGAAAAGATTACCAAAAAACTGCTATGAAACCTATGAGTATTATGATTACTGCGTTAGGTGCTGCATTATTATGGTTTGGTTGGTTTGGATTCAATGGCGGATCTGCATTTGGTGCAACTGAAATAGCTGGTTTAGCTTATTTAACAACTGCTTTAGCACCTTCAATTGCTGCTATTACATGGATGGTATTAGAGTATATTGTTTACAAAAAAGTTACTCTACTTGGTGCTGTTTCTGGTATTGTAGCTGGATTAGTTGCTATCACTCCAGCTGCAGGTTTTGTAGATGTTGGTGGAACTCTAATTATAGGAAGTATGGGATCTGTAATAGGTTTCTTTGGTGTAGTATGGTTGAAGAAAAAACTTGGGTACGATGACTCTTTAGATGCTTTTGGAATTCACTTCCTTGCAGGATTATGGGGTGCATTAGCAACAGGATTCTTTGCTATAAATGATAAAGCTTTATTATGGGATGGTCCATTAAAAGCTACAGGAGACAGAATGGGACAAGTTTTAGTTCAATTAGAATCAATCCTTGTTGTAGGAGTATTTACTTTAGTTGGAACAATTGTTGTTTATTACATAGCTTCAGCACTTACAGGTGGAGGAAGAGTTGATGATGAAACTGAAGCACTTGGTCTTGATGAAGCAACACATGGTGAAAAATCACTTAACTTATAAGAAAGGGTAAAGTATGAAAAAAATAGAGGCAATAATTAAACCATTCAAACTTGAAGATGTAAAAGAAGCTTTAAGTGAAGCAGGAGTTACTGGAATGACAGTAACTGATGTAAAAGGATACGGTAGACAACAAGGTCACAGTGAGCTTTATAGAGGAGCTGAATATATTGTAGATTTTCTAGCAAAAACTAAAATTGAACTTATCGTAAATGATGAAGATGTTGAAAAATGTGTAAATATCATTAAAGACAGTGCAAAAACAGGAAAAATTGGTGATGGAAAAATATTCATCCTTCCAGTTGATGAAGTTATCAGAATCAGAACTGGTGAAGCTGGAAGTGAAGCTGTTTAGTTCTTCAAGGAACTAAACTTTATAAGGCGAGATTTATATCTCGCCTTTTTTTATGCTCTAAATATATTAAACTTAAATTGGCAAATTGAATTTTTGAAGAGTAAATTCACCATCATTATTAAAAAATACGTAATACAAAAAATCTTTTTTAATTGCGAAACCAGCCAAATATTTTAAAGCCAGATTTGCTTGAAATGAACCAATTTGCATAACTATTGGGCAAGCTATACCATTTGGAATTCTTTCTTTCACGTTAAAAACACTTTCAAAGCTAGCTTTGTCAAAAAAACAAACTTGACCATGAAACTCTTCAACACTACCATAAATCCATGGAATATTTTTACTCTTAGCATAATTATCAATCTTGGCTCGTGTTGGCAAATTATCAGTTGCATCAAGAATAAGATCAACTTTTAAAGATTTATTTAGTGATACAAAATCATCAAAACTACCATCAATTGATTCTACTTCTACAAATTGGCAACGAGACATAATTAGATTCTTTAAAACTTCACATTTTTTTTGGCCCTCGTCACCAACTCTAAATCCAATTTGACGGTGAATATTATGAACTCCTACCTCATCAAAATCTATTAAAGTAATTTTTCCGATTCCGCTACTTCCAAGAGCTATTCCCAAACTACACCCAAGACCTCCACAGCCAACAATTACTATATGTTTTGCTTGAAGTGATTGTTGGGTTTCCAAGCCCCAAAGCTTTATTTGTCTATTGAAATATTTTTCCATGTAAACTTCTTAAAATTGATCTTTACTAATAATTTCTTCATATTCAAGCTTGGCATTATCAAGTAACTTTTGAGCTATTTCAATCTCTTCCATCCCTTTTTTATAAGCTTCTACACTTCCGCTTAAAGTTATTTCTGGATCAATCAGTTTATCGAGATACTTTTTTGCTTCTTCAATTTTTGATTCAAAACTTATTTCTTCTGTGATGATTTCATTCTCATCTATTTTTTTCTTAACCATCATATTCCTTTGAAAATTATTTTTTCTTCTTGGCTCTTCTAATATTTTTTAGTTCAAATCTTTTTCTAAAATTTCTTTTATCATAAAATCAAATTTATCAAGTTCTACCAAAAATGCATCATGACCGTAATCACTGTCAATCATTGTATAGTCTACAATATCATCTTGACCGTTTTCTTTCATAATGTCATAAATCTCTTCCATCTCTTCTGGTTTAAAAAGCAAGTCACCACTAAAAGAATACAAATGTAATTTTGTTTTAATTTTAGACAAACTTTGAGCCAAAGTGTCACTACCTCTTGCGGCATTAAAAATATTCATAGTTTTAATAATATAAAGATAACTTAATGGATCAAAATATTTTGGGAAATTGTATCCATTGTACTCAAGATATCTTTCAACTTCAAATCTTCCAAAAAGTTCATAAAGCCCATCTGTATCAACATACCTTCGTGCAAATTTTGTGTCCATACTGCTATTTGATAAGTAAGAAATATGACCAGCCATTCTTCCTAGTGCTAAACCTTTTAGACCATTATTTTTTATATCTTCACTATTATAGTTTCCATCTTTAAAATCGGGATCGTTTCTAATAGCTTCAATTGTTATTTTATTATACGCAATTGCCCAAGGTCTAGTATAAGCAGTTGCTGCTAACATAAAAATGTGTTTCGCAAACGTTGGATATTCAACAGCGTAGCAAAGTGCTTGCATCCCACCCATGCTTCCACCAATTACTGAATAAAGTTGCTCTATTCCGAGTGACTTTAAAACACGAACTTGTGCTTTTACAATATCACTAATAGTAAGGACTGGGAATTTTAATCTGTATGGTTCTTTTGTTGCCGGATTAAGACTCATTGGAGATGTTGAACCGAAACATGAACCTATATTATTCATACATATTACAAAGAATTTTGTAGTGTCAACAGCTTTGCCATCGCCAATAAAACCATCCCACCATCCAGCTTTTCGTTCACCATCATATGTTCCAGCTACATGATGGCTTCCGCTTAATGCATGAGTAATTAGTATTACATTTGATTTGTCGCTATTTAGAGCTCCATATGTTTCATAAACCACTTCAAATGGTTTTAAAACACGTCCACTTTCAAGATAAAGTGGCTCATCAAAGAATACTTTTTTTGTTTCAAGAATCATATCTTTAATATTATCCTATTGCTTTTTCAAGATCTTTAATAAGATCATCGCAATCTTCAATTCCAACACTAAGTCTCACTAGAGTATCACTTATTCCTGCGTTAGCAAGCTCATCTTTACTCATTTGTGAATGTGTAGTTGAAGCTGGATGCACTATAAGAGATTTACTATCACCAATATTTACAACAACTTTAAAAATGTCTGTTCCATCAGCTATTCTTAAAGCTTCTTCGTAGCTTTCAACTTCAAAACTTAGTAAGCCACTAGCTCCATTATTTAAGTATTTAGTAGCTCTACCATAATTTTTATCAGAAGCCAAAAGCGGATAATTTACTTTTTTTATTTTTGGATGTGCGTCTAGGAATTGAGCTATTTTAAGTGCATTTTTACTGTGCTCTTTAATTCTAAGCGATAAAGTTTCTAACCCTTGAATCAATAACCAACTATTAAAAGGACTTGCGCTTGCACCTAAATCTCTAAGTACGCAAAGCAACAATCTCATAGTAAATGATGGGAAAGGTAAACTTGAATAAATAAGTCCATGATAACTTTCATCAGGCTCATTAAAATGAGAATATCTAGGATTATTTTTTATTTTATCATTACAACTAGCACCCTCAACAATAATTCCTCCAAGAGCTAGTCCTTGTCCACCAGTATATTTTGAAGTACTATGCACAACCACATCACAACCCAATTTAATTGGTTTACAAAGATATGGCGTTGCAACGGTATTGTCAACTATTGTAATAATATTGTGCTTATTTGCAATTTCTACAATTTTGTCAAAATCTGCGACAGCTAAACTAGGATTTGATAAAGATTCAAAAATAATTGCTTTTGTTTTATTATCAATTAAAAATTCAATATTTGAAGGATTTGTTACATCAAAAGTTCTAGTTTCAATTCCCATTCTTTTGATCGTGTGTCCAGTCAGAGTTGAAGTTCCACCATAAACTGCGCTTGCAACAATAACATTGTCACCACTTTCACAAAGATTAACTATACTAGAAAATATTGCACTCATGCCACTTGCAGTTGCAATTGCAGATATACCACCTTCTATTTCAGCAAATCTTCTCTCGAAAATAGAAGTTGTAGGGTTCATAAGTCTTGTATAGATATTGCCTAGTTCTTTTAAGCTAAACAGATTTGATGCATGAAGGCTATCTCTAAATTCATAAGCCGTAGTCATATAAATAGGTACAGCCATAGTTCCTTGGCTGTCTTTTTCATATCCAAAGTGTATTGCATTTGTTTGATCGTTCATTGTTGCCTCCATTAAATAGTGGCGATTATACCTAAGAAGTTTTTAATTTTCAGATAAATGAGTTTTATTTGTCACTAATTTTTTTACTAAGCACCGAAACTACTTTTTTTACAAGCAATAATTGTTTAGTTTTTATTTCTGGTAAATCTTCAATATCAAATAATTTTACTTGTGCATTTTCAGCACAAACAAACTTCTTCTTTAGTTTATCTCCATCAAAATAACTATCAAGATTTTTAACATTAGAACCATTAAACATAAATATTCCAACATCTTTATTTTTATTCTTTTGATAAAAAAAATCCTCTAGATTTTTACCATCAATTGTGATGCTAGATTCTTCTATGAATTCTCTTATAGCTGCTTTTCTTGGTGTTTCATTATCTCGTCTAGTACCTTTTAGAAACCCCCATTTTTCAGGATTATCTATTGATTGGCATAATAATATTTTATAACTACCTTTGTGTTTTTTATACAAACAGATTCCATAAGCTTTTTCTAAAGACACGACTACCACCCCAACATTAAAAATAAAGAAGATAAAAGATAATTAAACATAAAAACACAAACAGCTGCATAAACAACTGCTTTAGTTGTTGCCATTCCAACACCTTTTGCACCACCTGATGTTATATATCCGACATAAGTTCCTATTGAACTAATCAAATATCCAAAAATAAATGCTTTAATAATACCACTATATATATCTTCAAGTACTAAATTTTGCAAGATAATATTTTGATAAGTTATTGGATTTATTCCGAGGACATAATTTGAAATCAAAAATGCACTAAAATTTCCAACAAAGTCAAATACTATAACTAAAAGTGGTAATGAAATGATACTAGCTATTATTTTAGGAATAATAAGCAGCTCTCTTGAGTCGACAGCAAGTGTCTCTATAGCATCTATCTGTTCAGTAACCCTCATAGTACCTATTTCTGCAGCCATAGATGAAACGGCTCTACTAATAACCATCAGACTTCCAAAAACTGGCCCTAATTCTTTTGTTATAGACAAAAAGATTGTGTATCCCATAAACCCTTCTATTCCAAATTGGTGAAAACCAGAATAAAGTTGAATAGCAGATACCATTCCAGTAAAAAAAGATGTTAAAAGAATTACTCCTATTGTTCCAACACCAATAATATAGATCTCTCTAATTACAACATTCCATCTAACTCGCCTAAAAAATAGAGGTATAAGCTCAAATTGAAATATGACAAATTTACCAAATTCATTCATTTGATTTACTAAAGACAAAAAGAAAGAACCGATCGCAAAAAACATTATGCAATCCTTTTTTTGTAAACTATAAAACTATAAATAAACAATAAAATAATAGGAAGCAATAGCGCAATTTCAGGTACCAAAAGATCTGCAGTTGCAATTTTCTGAAGCAAGAAAAATACGCCCCATGTTCCAAGTGATACTAATATGGTAATTGAAATAAACTGCCCTGCTTTAAAAAATCTGCCACTTATTCCACTGTATGCAAAAACTAAAACTATTAGCGCAACAACCATAAATGGAGTAAAAATTTTAGAATACAATATTGCTCTTATTTTATCTGTATTTAGTTTTTGTTTCTCAAAAAGTTTAATTGTATAGTAAGCATCAGATACTGAATATTCAATTTTTGCTTTATAAACATTATTGATGATTTCTGGTTTAAATCCATCTAGTGTATATAAAGATTTTTCATGCCTAGTATTTATCTTTGATGTATCCCAACTTATAATCTCAGATTTTGAAATAATTGTTGCATCTTCAACATGCCATCTATTGTCTTCATAATAAGCAGTTTTTGCCAATATTGTTTCAACAAGTTTGCCATTTTCCAGTTTGAAGATTTTGATATTTTCAGCTTTTTTTTCTAATGGATAAAGTTTTTGAAAATAAACAAAATTATTGTTATATTTCAATAAGATATTTGATTTTTCGTTAACAAAAAACTTATTCTCAAGAATCTTATTTTTTTGTTCAACAGCATACGCTAAATCAGTATTTTGAAAAAGAATTAATGTAGAAGTAAGCAAAATAGAGATCATCATGATCGGAAATAAAACTACCTTTTTTGATGATCCTAATGCGTAAAAACTTATCAACGTATTTTCTTTAATCAAAAATGTAAGGGTCACTATCCAGGCAAAAATAATAGAAAGTGGAAGTGTTATTGTAAGTATAAAAAATCCATTGTAAAGTATGTACAATAGCTGGAGATTAGCTGACGAAGGCAAACTGTCACCGTACTGCAAGAAATCAAATCCAATAAAAAACAATTCAAGGGATAGCAAGATAATAAAAAAATATTTTAAATATTTTGTCAAAAGATATTTTGTTATTAACTTCACTTAAAGCCTTTTATTATTTTAATGTAAAAGTAGATTGAACTTTAGAAAAAGGTTCAATTTGTATAGCTTCTATAGCTTTTACTGCATGACTAATAATATCTTGTAGTTTATTTGTTTCTTCTTTACTAAAATCACTTAAAACATAATCTGCAACTTCTTTGTTTGTAGGCTTTCCAATTCCGATTCGTACACGAATATAATCTTGTCCAATATGTGAATCTATAGAACGAAGTCCGTTGTGACCACCATGTCCACCACCAATTTTAAACTTTACGCTTCCAAATGGCAAATCTAAATCATCATGAACAACTATAATTTCACTATTTTCTATGCCATAATAATCTGCGATTGAAAGTACTGATTCACCAGATAAATTCATAAATGTTTGTGGCTTAGCAAGAATTTGATTGATATTTTTATTGGTAGCTTTTAGTGTTATTGATTTGAAGTTTGAATTATTTATTGAAGTTGTTGAAAGATTTTTAGCTATCTCATCGATAACTAAAAATCCAACATTATGTCTAGTATTTTTGTATTTTTCCCCAGGATTACCCAGCCCAGTGATTAAAAACATAAAATTACTTAGCTTTAATCATTCCGACTACTGGTACTCTTGGGTCAAGATTACATTTAACGCCTTCTGGTAATTTAATATCTCTAACAAGGAAATTATCCCCAGTATCAAGATCATCAATTACAAAATGGAAGCTTGATGGTAAGTTCTCGATTGTACAAGAAACAGCAACTCTTCTTCTATGGTAAGCTAAAAGACCTTTATTTTTAAGACCTTTTGGAGTTCCTTCAACAGTAACTGGTACTAAATAATTAGCAACAACTCCTGGTATAGCAACTTGTAAATCAACATGTAATAAAGCACCTGTAACTGGGTGTTTTTGGTATTCTTTAATTACTGCTTTACAAGTAGTGTCTCCAACTTTGATATCAAATGCAATAGTTGTTTTGTTTTTCATATATCTAACAAAATCATTTACTTTAAAAGCTGCATTGATATTTTCAACACCTTTTCCGTAAATGTTAGCTATTAGATAACCATCTCGTCTCAATTGTTTCACAGCTTGTTTTTCGATACTATTTCTAAGTATTCCTTCTAACATTTTTTTTCCTTGTTTTAATCTAACCAAAGACTTTGGGTTTTTGGTTTTGGGTTGCGATTTTACCAAAGTTAATTTTAAAATATGCTTAGCGTTTTTTTATTATATTTTTTGCATTTTTATAAATTGGTTCATCTATAAAACCATATTTTTCATCAGAAAAACCAGAAATTTTATTTTGTAAGTTTGCTTCAAAAAGCTCAACTATGTATTTTGCTTTTTCATACTCATCCGAATCTATTTCAAAAACTTTATTTGCTATATCAACCTGTGAAGGACTAATGCAAGATGTTGCTTCGAATCCCATATTTTTAGCAAGATCAAGCCAACTTTTAAATTCATTTGTATTTTTATAATCTTGATATGTAAAGAAAATTGGATTAAAGCCAGCCATTTTACTTTCTATTAAAAACTTACTCAAAATGTAATGTATGGTCGGATTATTTAGTGTTAAAAGATTTTGTGGCAAAACAAGGGATTCAAGTAAATCCAATATTCCAAGATAAACAGTTGTGACTCTTTTATCTATTTTGAAACTTTTAAGGTTTTCAAACCCTTCTTTTGTTTCAATCGAAAGATGAATATCTATCTCTTGATCAATTGCTTTTAGGGCTTTTTTTACTTCATTAACTGATTTTATTTTTGGAATTCTTATTGCATGTGGCTTAAGAATATTTAATATTTTTATTTCTTCTAAGCCCGTTTCATCTAATGGATTAATTCTAACAACAATGTATTTATTGTTAGTTCTCATCCCGTTTAAAGCAAAAGTTTGACGCAACAGATTTAGTGCATATTCTTTATCTCCAACACCATCTTCAAGATTTATCATTGCAACATCACATTTTAAGTCATTAATTTTAGATAAATGTTTTTCTTTGTCTCCAGCAACCATTAAATAAGATTTAAAAATCATTTTTGTTTTACATGTGTTATATAATAGTGAATTGTTTCTTGCTCGTCTTTAGTAAGAAAATATTTAGGCATAGTATTTCCATAAATTAATTTTTCACAAACTTGTGGTTTTTCAAATTTTAATTTATCCATTAAAAGTGTATCTGATTCTAATTTTTCAGTAAACTTTTGAAATGAAATACGAGTCATATCTGTGGTTTTAACTTGACAAGAATAAACCACATCTTTTGCAGTATGTTTAAAACTAGAAAGAAGCATTCCTTTTCCATCATCACCGTGACATTTGGCACAACTTATACCTCTTGGATTGTTATATAACATTTTTCCATACTCATATTTAGTAATAAAAGATTCATTAATTTGTTTTTCTACAAGTGATTGGCTCATATCAGATGAGAATAAAAAAACTTGTAACATTGTAATTATTATTATTTTTAGCATGCGAAATCATACCAAATTAAGTCTAAAATAGATATAATCACTTCTATTTTACAGGGGCATGATTTTATAATTTTTGCCTTACGGCTGGTACAATAAGGTCGATTTTTAAAAACAAATAGAGGAGAGCAAATAGTGATTACATTAAAAGAAGCGCTTTGTCTTAGCAAGGAAGAGCTATCATCATTCTGTGCAGAATTAAAAGAAAAAATCAAAAAAGACGCACATATTGGAGCTTATGTTGAGCAATTCACAAATGAAGAGCTAAAGCTTTCATGTGAAAATGGCGTGCCAATTGCTATTAAAGCAAATATCAATGTTAAAGATTGGGAGACCACTGGTTGCAGCAATATATTGAAAAATTATATATCGCCTTACAATGCAACAGTAATAGACAAACTGCATGAAGCTGGATTAAGTGGATTTGGAAAAGCCAATATGGACGAATTTGCCATGGGAAGCTCAACTGAAAGTAGTTGCTATGGAAAAACATTAAATCCGTATGATAATGAAAAAGTTCCTGGTGGAAGTAGTGGTGGAAGTGCTGCTGCTGTTGCTGCTGGACTTGCTATTGCGGCACTTGGAACTGATACTGGAGGAAGCATTAGACAACCAGCTGCTTACTGTGGATGTGTTGGAATGAAACCAACATATGGAAGAGTTAGTAGATATGGGATAATTGCTTATAGCTCTTCTCTTGATCAATGTGGTCCGATCACACAAAATGTTGAAGATGCTGCGATACTTTACGACATTATTAGCGGCCATGACCCTAAAGACTCGACAAGTGCAAACATAGAATACACTCCTGTTGCTCCGAATTTAAATAGTGACAGAAAACTTACTATTGCGGTTATTGATAACTATATAGAAGAAGCTAGCGAAGAGATAAAGAGTGCTTTTAGTGAAACGATTCAAAAACTAAAAGATGCTGGACATACAATTATTCACAAAAATATGATGGATACAAAAAAACATATTTCATCATACTATATCGTTGCAACAGCTGAGGCAAGTGCAAATTTAAGTAGATATGATGGAATAAGATACGGAAATAGAAGTGAAGCAAAAAATCTTAAAGAAACTTATATCAAAACAAAATCTCAAGGTTTTGGATATGAAGTTCAAAAAAGAATTATGCTTGGAAGTTTTGTTTTGAGTAGTGGATATTATGATGCTTACTACATTAAAGCACAAAAAGTAAGACATCTTATTAAAGATGAATTTAATGAGATATTTAAAGAATGTGATTTAATTTTAGCTCCAGTAGCTCCTACAACTGCACCTGCATTTGGGGCTTTTGCAACTTCTCTCGAGATGTATTTAAGTGATATCTATACGATATCTGTAAATTTAGCTGGTCTTCCCGCAATTTCTGTTCCTGTAGCAAAAGATGCAAATGGAATGCCGATAGGATTACAACTTATTGCTAAAAGTTTTGATGAACAAACACTGTTTGATGGGGCAATGAGCCTTGAAAAATCTGTAAATTATAAAAAATAGGAAAATAATATGAAAATTAGAAAAAGAGCATTAACATTTGAAGATGTATTGTTAGTACCTGCAAAAAGTGAAATTCTTCCAAGAGAAGTTTGTATTAAAACAAAATTAACTAAAAATATAGACCTAAATATTCCATTTGTAAGTGCTGCTATGGATACTGTTACTGAATATCAAGCTGCTATTGCTATGGCTAGACTTGGGGGAATCGGAATAATTCACAAAAATATGGATATCCCAAATCAAGTTCTACAAGTGAAAAAAGTGAAAAAAAGTGAAAGTGGAATTATTATAGATCCAGTATTTGTAACACCAAACCAAACTTTACAAGATGCTGAAGATTTAATGAAAAATTATAGAATTTCAGGCGTTCCAGTTGTTGATGAAAAGATGATTTTAGTTGGAATTTTAACTAATAGAGATATGAGATTTGTAAAAGATTTTTCTCAACTTTGTGGGCAAATAATGACTAAAATGCCATTAGTTACAGCAACAAAAGGTACAACTTTAGATGCTGCAGCTGAAATTATGCATCAACATAAAATTGAAAAATTACCAATTATTGATGAAAACAATAAACTAGTTGGTCTTATTACAATAAAAGATATCAATAAAAAACTTGAATACCCAAATGCAGCAAAAGACAAATATGGAAGACTTATTGTAGGAGCTGCTATCGGTGTTGGTCAACTTGACCGTGCAGAAGCTTTAATCAATGCAGGCGTAGATGTTCTTGTGCTTGATTCTGCACACGGTCATAGCAAAGGAATTTTGGATACAGTAAGAGCAATTAAAGAAAAATTCACAATTGAAATAATTGCTGGAAATGTTGCTACTGCGGAAGCTACTGAAGACTTAATTAAAGCTGGAGCAGATGCTGTTAAAGTAGGAATTGGTCCTGGGAGTATTTGTACAACAAGAATTGTAGCTGGTGTTGGTGTTCCTCAAATAAGTGCTATAGATGAGTGTTCTGCAGCTGGAGCAAAGTATGGTGTTCCTATTGTTGCAGATGGTGGTATTAAATTTAGTGGGGATGTTGCAAAAGCATTAGCTGTTGGAGCGAGTACTGTTATGATGGGAAGCGCATTAGCTGGAACAGAGGAATCTCCTGGTGAAATAATACTAAGCCATGGCAGACAATTTAAGTCTTACAGAGGAATGGGAAGTATTGGAGCAATGACTAAAGGAAGTACTGATAGATATTTCCAAGAAGGAACAGCTGCTGATAAATTAGTTCCAGAAGGAATTGAAGGAATGGTTCCATATAAAGGACTTATTGGCAATATAATTCACCAGTTTATTGGTGGACTTAGAAGTTCAATGGGTTATTTAGGAAGTAAAGATATTCCAACATTCCAAGCAACTGCTGAATTTGTTGAAATCACAAGTGCTGGACTAAGAGAATCTCATGTTCATGATGTAACTATTACAAATGAAGCACCAAATTACCATGTGTAAAAGAATTTAAGGAATATTTCAATGCAAAAAGAGCCTATGACAAGTGAAGTTTTTGACAGAATTACTGCACTTCTAAATGAACTAAAAACAATTGAAAGACCTAAAATCCTTATTGCAATTGAAGAAGCTAGACAACTAGGCGATTTAAAAGAAAATGCTGAATATCATGCCGCAAAAGAGGATCAAGCAAGTATAAACAAAAAGATATCGGAACTTGAAGATACAATCACAAAAGCAATAGTTATTGATCCTAAGCTTTTAAAACATGATAAAGTAAGTTTTGGCTCAACCGTAATATTGTTAAATCTTGATGATGACGAACAAATAACTTATAAAATAGTGAGTTCTTTTGATAGCAACCCAGATATTGGGCATATTTCATTCCATTCACCACTTGCAAAACAATTGCTTGGAAAAAGTGAAGGTGATGAAGTTCATGCAGTATTGCCAGGCGGAAAAAAAGAATTTGAAGTTCTAGAGATAAAGTATGTCGACTAAAAAAATAGATGTTGCGATAGTTGGTGCAAGTGGATACACAGGATTAGAACTAATTAAAATAATTTTAAATCACCCTATTTTCAATATTGTTTATGTTGCAAATTCAGAAGGTAATACAACCGTATCAAAGCTTCATCCATCTTTGCAAAACGTTTTCGACATGGAAGTTAACAAAGCAGATGCAAAAGATATTGTAGACATTTCAGAGGTTGTTTTTTTAGCGCTCCCTCATCAAGCATCAATGGGATTTGCAAAGGAAATTATTTCTCTTGACAAAGAAAATAAGCTGAAGATTATTGATTTAAGTGCTGACTACAGGCTTGAGCTAGAAACTTACGAGAAACATTACTGCTCGCATGAAGACAAAATAAATCTTCCTAATGCAGTCTACGGTATGCCAGAATTTTACAGAAATAATATTCAAAATGCCTCACTTGTAGCAAATCCAGGATGCTATCCTACTGCATCACTTCTTGCACTTATGCCATTTGTAAAATATATCAATGAAAACTCAAGTGTTTTTATTGATGCAAAAAGTGGTGTTAGCGGAGCTGGAAAAAAACTAACAGATGCAACAAGTTTTGTTGGAATTAGTGAAAATATGACTGCTTATAATCCTTTTAAACACAGACATGCTCCAGAAATAGTTGAAAAGGCCAAATTAGTTTGTGGGAAAAATCTAAAAGTAAATTTTGTACCACATTTAATTCCAGTTACAAGAGGGATGCTAGTAAGTGTTTATGTGTCATTAAATGAAACAATAAATGCAGCTGATGTCCTAAAAGAGTTTTACAAAGATGAAGAATTTGTAAGAATTATGAGTGAGCCTGTAAATATTAAAAATACAAGCGGAACAAATTTCTGCGATATCTTTGTGGCACAAAATGGAAATGATTTATTTATAAATAGTAGTATAGATAATCTTCTTAAAGGTGCTTCAAGTGCTGCAGTTGTAAATGCAAATCTCATGTGTGGATTATCAGAAAACTGTGGAATTCCAAAAATTGCATATGTTCCATAACAATATTGTGACTATCCAAGCTAATGCTATTTTAGTATCAGATGCTCACTACAATCCATTAAGACAAGATTTTCTTTCATTTTTAAATGCGATCTTGAGAACTGAAATACAAACTTCTCAACTAATTTTAATGGGTGATATTTTTGATTTTTTAGCTGGTGAAATAACTTACTTTAAAAAACAAAATCAAGAAATAATTGACAAAATAAATCACCTAGCGAATAAAATTGAAATTATATATCTTGAAGGAAATCATGACTATAACTTAGAAAATATTTTTTCAAATGTAAAGATCATAACTAGAAAGAGTCAGCCATTACAATGTGAATTTTGGGACAAAACAAAATATCAATCGGAGATCAAAACAAGAAAAGTAATGCTTGCGCATGGAGATATCTATACTCCAAAAAGTTATGACCTCTATACTTCAATTATTAGAAATAGCGCTCTACTTAAAGTCTTGAATTTTATAGATATTACAAATTGGCTTACAAAAAGAATCGACTTTTGGTTGAGAGAAAAAAATCTAGTTCATGAGTTTACTGACTTTGAGAAATTCGCCATTAAACGACTATATAAATACAAATATGCAAAAGCTGATCTAATAATTGAGGGTCATTTCCACCAAGGTAAAAGCTACAAAACATACACTAATCTTCCTGCCTTTGGAATTGAAAATCAATACTTTTCTTTTTTAGATAAAAAAATAATAAAATTCCAAAGCAAAAACTAATAACTAAATATTTCTGGCAAAAATAAAGTCACATTAGAAATCAATGTGAAGTTTATAGACTGTAAAGAAACAATAATTAATAGGCAGTTAAATGCTAAAAAAGATATTTCAACATCTTTGTTGTTATAGATAATGAAAGTATAATATTTGTTAGATGTGCAAGAGAGATCTGAATCTAAAGAAAATAATTGATTAAAAAATCTAAGGCTACTGCAGGTAATAAATCATTTAGTGTCTTAAAAGATTTTGATTTATTGAAAATGGCGGCCCCAAAACAGTAGTACATACCTTAAGACATACATTTGCTTCTCATTTAGCCATTAATGGAACACCTATTTTTACAATCCAACAGATTATGAATCACAAAAGTATTACAATGGCCCTAAAATATGCAAAACTTGCTGATAATAGTGGTAAAGATTTTTATGAATGCCTTAAATTTCTAATTACCAGTACAATTACTTTATTTATGTTTGAAAACATATTGATAATATCTATTTTTTAATTATGATTTAAAAAGTCAGAAATAAATCCATTGTTATCTAGCACCTTCATAATTGCTCGTAAAAGGTAATTATTAACAAATCTCAAAGTATAAATTCTTCCATTTGTAGTTGTAGGTATAATCATCTTTTTATCTTTTAATTTTCCCATAATTCTAGATTTCATTTTTGAATCACTAATACCTAAAAAGCTAAGCTCTTCAGATTTCATAGACATATCATTATTGTTAATAAGATACTCTAATATTTTATATTCTTGATTTGTAATATGTTCATTTCCCAGCGCTAATTTTATGGTAGGTAACAAAATCTTATTTTTCACATACTCTTTATCCAATAATGAATCAATCTTTTCTATCTCATTTTTTAATCCCAATAAAAAGTATTCGCACCACTCCAACAAATCAACATCGCTTAAACTATCTGCTTTTGATAACATATTATAGTATTTATCTCTATCAGTATAAAAAACCGAAGATGGATTAATTATCCTTCCATGTTTCACTTGAAATCCAAGTTTAATTAAAAAAGCATAATTCAGAAGTCTTCCCATCCTTCCATTACCATTATCAAAGGGATGTATATATTCAAATCTATGATGTGCAATAGCAACCATTAATAACTGGTATTGTTCCTTATGTTGAGCATTTATAAAATCAACAAATTTTAAAAAATAATCATTTAGTACTAAAGGGGCTGGGGGAGTATGTCCTGAACTTTTTATACTTACACTATGATTTCGTAATTCTCCTGGGTATCTTGAACCTTCTCCGTGTGGTGGTTGGGTTAAATTATGTGTTAGTATCTTATGTATTTGTGAAATGTATGAACGATTTAAGGGAGTTTGTTCGTCTGTATTTTCTTCTATAAATTCTATCGCTTTATCTAAATTAACAATTTCATCATTTGATTCATCTTGATTGTTTTCTTGCTCTATAATTTTTTCAACATATTCAGAAAGCGTGGTATTGTTTCCTTCAATTCTAGCACTTCCTAATGTTTCTAAAATATGAAAAATTTCTTTTAATTGGAAAAAAATGTAAGGGGGAACATTACCTCCAAGTTTTTTAGTTCTAAGCTTTTCCAAGTCTAAAATGATATTTGCTAAATCACTTCCCCAAGATGGATCAGGTATATGTATATTGTCCATACTTACTTCCTTTATTGTTTTTTATTACTTCCTAATAAAAGTTATATAAGAGCCATTTTATCAAATGTTCTTTAAAAATATTCTTTTTGATTACTTCCATTTTTAGCAATATCTTACTTCCTCTTGTTGCACAATAAAGCAAATTTGATATTGAAATAGAAAAGATAATATCTCAAATATTACATTTTGAAAATATCACTATTGAAGTGGTTGGAAGTTTGATTTGGCTTAGTGGAGACACAAAAGCTATCGAGGAGACTTTAAAAAACTTTGGCTTAAATTTACAAGTCAAAAAAAGCAATGGTATTACGGAGAGATGAAAGCTAAAAATCCTAAACCAAAATCAATGAATGAGATAAAAAGCAAATATGGGTATGAAACTTTAAAAAGTAAAGAGAAAGTGAAAATAGCTAGTTGAGAGACTTACTATTAGGGAAGTGATTTTAAAAATTTGGCAGATTTTATTTATGGTGTTGGACCGTTAATTAATCTATTTTTACCAATCTGATTCAACAATTCATTTATCTCTTTACTATAATCTTTTTTCTCATAACTCTCTTTGACTACACATATTGCTATTATCTTTTGCAAAATTACATCATTAAAATTACTATCCAAAAGTCTTATACCATTTGACATTTATGCAGGGCAGTATTAGTACAAGAGAGATGCGAGGCGAGTCCTCCTGCCTCTTAATTTTATTTCATATAAACTTCTAATTTATCCTTTTCAAAACTACTAAAAAATCTTAATGAACTCATACACTTTTTTTAATTGTCGTTTAGTTGTGTAAAACAATGTACCACCCTCTAAATAAAAATTATTAGTAGAGATGGAAAATAAAATATATTTTCCATTGATGCAAGAGAGTACATTATAGATACAATCTTCATCATGGCTAAAACTTCCAACTGTACTATAAATAATCTCTTGAAATTTATTATCAAATATATAATGGACTATTTAAGGATGTTTATTTTTAGTTTTGTGATATAAAGTTCTTTTTCTGCGATGATATTTTTGAAATTGTGTGGTATCAAACTATGTAAAACACCAAAAATATTCTGTTTTTATGAAAGCTTAAAAACTCTTACAAAGCCTATAAGATAGATGGCGACCCCAAAAGGATTTGAACCTTTGTTATTGGGATGAAGTCCCAATGTCCTTGGCCGCTAGACGACAGGGTCGTGAAGCGGAAGTTTATCAAAATACAACTTTAATGTTATTTATTTATGATATCAAGGAATTCTTGTGGATTTTTGTATCCCACAATTCTTTTTGAAGGAAGCAAAGTTCCATTTTGATCAAAGAACATCAATGCTGGTGGTCCAAAAACATTAAACTTGCTCATAAGTTCTTTGTCGTCTTTTGTATTACTTGTAACGTCAACTCTTAAAAGTGTATAACTTTCAAGTGCTTTTTTAACATTTGGATCTGTTAGTGTTAAATTATCAAGCTCTTTGCAACTTACACACCAAGAAGCCCAAAAATCTATCATGATAGGCTTTTTTGTACTTTTCAAAATACTATCAAGCTCTGCAACTGTTTTCACTTGAGTAAATTGCAACTCTTTATTTACGGTTTCAGCACTTTTACTAGACGTAAAGTTTTCAAGTGGTTTTAGAGGGTTTGTAGCGCCGCTAACAGCACCAACAAATACAATAACACCGTAAATCAAAATAATTGCAGTAACAACTCTAGCAACTATGTGTCCAAATGCTTGAAGATAAAGCGCTGCACCAATCAAAAGAACTGACCACATATAAATAATAATTGTTTCATCTAGAACTCTACTAAGCATGTAAATTGCAAGTGCAAGCATTACTATACCAAATGTTTTTGATACTGTTTCCATCCAGCCACCAGGCTTTGGCATATATTTTCCAGCTCCAGCTCCAACAAGAAGCAAAGGTGCTCCAAGCCCCAAACTCATAACAAATAAAGCCATTCCTCCAAGAACTGCATCACCTGTTTGACCAATATATATTAAAGCTCCAGCAAGTGGTGGCGCAACACAAGGTCCAACAATAAGTGCTGATAAGAATCCCATAATAGCAACACCAGCTATTCCTTGATTTTGACTATTACCTGTAATATTGTTTATTTTATTTTGCAAACTTTGAGGAAGTTCAAGTGAAAAATATCCAAATAATGAAAATGCTAAAGCAATAAAAATACCAGCGAATGCAATTAATACAACTGGATTTTGAAGCATAGCTTGAATATTAGCGCCAAACAACCCTGCTAGAACTCCAGCGATTGTATAAGCTAAACTCATAGAAAGAACGTAAACTAAAGAAAGCATAAATCCTTTTGAAGCAGTCATTGTTCCATCTTCACCAGAATTCTTTACGATAATGCTTGACAAAATAGGTATCATTGGGAAAATACAAGGTGTCAAAGAGAGCAATAAACCAAACCCAAAGAAAGTAGCCAAAATTAGAAAAATATTCCCACCACTTAAAATATCAGCTATCGAACTAGTTTCATCTTTTTGTTGGATTTGAACTGTCGAAGTATTAATGATTGTTTGATTATCAGCTGAAATATTATTATCGCTAACTAAGGCTAATTCCTGAGTTTTATTTGCTTCACTTGAAATTGGAGCAATAATAGTAGTAGTTTCAGCCGCAACTTCACTTATTGTATCGCTTAATATTCCCTTGTAGCTTTTACTCATAGGTGCGTAGCATAAGCCTTCCATTGAACATCCCTGATAATTGAATGTAATAGAATAATCACTATTTTTTGCTATTTCTTTAATTAATTTTTTTGGCACATTAAAATTAAAATCACCCATTTGAACAATAAATCCATCATGATCAACTGGCTTTCGCTTAAATACTTTTTTTGTTACATCGGTTGAATTTACTAAAACAGATATTTTATCCTGATAGATATAGATTGTTTTATCAAGTTTTATGTCAACATTAACAGCATCTTTTTTTTCAATTAAATTGATAACAAAAGCTTTATTTGGCTCTAAAAAACCATCATCTGAAGCAAATAATGATGAAATTAGAAGCAGAAAAGAGAAAATCAATTTCATATGGGTATCCTTTGGTTGGTGTTACAATATGACTAAAATTCAAATTGTATTAAATAGCAATGATTATAACTTTTAAAACTTACAAAGAAGCTAAAATCAATGTTTATCGTAAAACTAAATCTTATATCATAACTTCTTATTAAAGCCTAAAAGATTACCTCTTTTACTGACTCTAAATCTAACTTATCTAGAACAAAATCTGCAATACTAAACTCAAAATCATGTCCACTTTTTACTTGAATCGTTTTCTTTATACCTGCATTTATTGCACATTCTATATCGCTTTGCTTATCACCAATTAACCATGAATGTTCAAAATCAATCTCATAATGTTTTGATATGTTATCAATCATTCCAGTTTTTGGCTTACGACAAGAACAATCTACATCTGGAGCATGTGGACAAAATTCAACCATATCGATTTTGATTCCTTTCATTTCAAATACATCAATCATCCAATTTGTCAATTTTGAGAAATCATCAATGGTGTAATAACCTCTCCCAATTCCAGATTGATTTGTAATAATAAATAATAAAAATCCTTGATTTTGTAAATAATTTAAAGCTTCAAAAACACCATCAACAAATTCAAAATCTTCAATTTTGCAAAGATATTCTTTTTCAATGTTTATCACACCATCTCTATCTAAAAATATTGCCTTTTGTTTCACTTTAACCTCTTGTAAAATTATTAATCTTCGTACAAATATAACCAAAACTTTCTTGCGATTTACATTGGCTATAAAATATACATAATTATTGTACTTAATTGTTTAATAAAATGTAAAATTTCACATACAAGTTAATTATATATAAACAGAGTATACACAAGAATAAATAATCATAAAGGAATTAAAATGCAAGAATTTGCTGAAGTTTACAATACAAATATAAAAGATATTGAGAAATTTTTAACAGAAACAATTTATAATCTAGGAGACTTATCATCTAGAGAAAGTGATAGTTTTAAAAAACTCTATTCAGTTTTTCCGTCACTAGAGCTAGTTTATGTGTGCGACAAAGAAACACTTATTCAAACATCTCCAAACATTTATAGAAAAAAAATAAGTAATATTCCAAAAGGTAGAGACAGAAGCTACATACTTAAAAAAATGCAATTTAATGCATCTGATATTTCAATTAGTACTCCATATATTAGTAGTGCTACTGGACGAACTTGCATAACTGTAGTTAAAGAGGAAAACAATAAAGTTTTCTTTTTAGATTTTACGCTTGTATCATTACTTGAAAGATTAGGTCTTATTGAAATACATAAAGAATTTAACTTTATTAGTAAAAGTTTCTATTTTGTGACTGCAAGCATGATGGTATTGTTGGCACTTTTTACTATCGGGTATTCTTTTTTTGAATTTGTTGATGCTGTTATATTTAAATCAGGATTGTCAATTGAGTCTATATTTAAACCAGTTATTGCATTAACTTTAGGTTTGGCTATCTTTGATCTTGCAAAAACTATTCTTGAGCAAGAAGTTGTTTTTAAAAGCTATTCTAAAAACAGTCGAATAGAGTACAAAGTACTAAGTAAATTTATAATAACTATAATAATAGCACTTCTAATCGAGTCTTTAATGGTTGTATTTAAGATCGCGCTTGACGACTATTCACAAATGATAAATGCTGTGTATTTGATTGGTGGTGTTTCGCTACTTATCATTTCACTTGGGTTATTTATTTCTTTATCAAAAAAATCGAAATCAAAAATACTCCTAGAAGACTAAGTAACTAAAATATAAATTGGGCAGTTAACTATTTTAACTGTTCAGTTTGATCCGTAAGCCAAAAAGATGAAAAAAATGCCAAAATCAAAAGGGAAATCGTCAAAATATACAAAAATGTATAGCTAGAATAAGCCAAAATAATTCCTCCTACTATAGAGAAAAATATGCCAAGTGATACAATATTATTTTGTAATGCAATATATACAGGTCTTTTATCATCTGGGGCTATAATTAAAATTAGATTTTCTGAAGCGATTCTATTTCCATCAATTGCAGCTCCTACAATAAAGAATATACTCATATAAACAAATAAACTTCCACCAAAAAAAGCAAGTGAAATTGCCAAAATAAACATTAAAATCGTTATATTTGAGATTCTTTTATTTAGGCCGGCTCCACTTAGTTTAGCCCATAATATATTGCTAAACATGGCTCCGATCATTTGAGATGTAATGATCAAACCTATAGCCTCACCATCAAGTGTGATAGAGTTTTTAGCATCAATAATGATAAAAGGCAAGGCAAATAAATAACTGTAAGCAAAGAAAAAAGTGAAAATTTGAACCTGTAAAACTTTATCAATTTTTAAAATTCTAAATGCATTTTTTAGAAACAATTTAAATGAGTTTTCTTTTTTCGAAAGGTGTTCTTTTATTGGTTCCTCAACCAATCCAAAAGCCAAATACCCAAATCCCATCAAAAATGTACTAATAATAAACAAAAGTCCGTAACTAAGTGGTGCTTCAAAATTTGACAATACATATCCAGCTGTAGCTCCACTAAGTAAAGCTCCAAAAGCTGAAAAGAATTGACGAATTGCCATTGTTTTTCCGCGAAATTTGTGTGAAAATATTTTGGCTGTTATTTCTTTAAAATATATTGTTCCAAATCCAGCTGAAAAAGAAAAAACAAAAAGTCCGATTCCAATGCAAAATAATGTTGCATTTGGATATTCATCGCCAAAAAAAATGATAGACAAACCAATAAAAAACCAAGCAATAAATCGCACTAGAAATACTCTTCTTAAATATTTCAACATGTAAGGATAATGTTGAGCCCTAAATGCAGCGTAAAGCTGGATAAGAACAACACCGCCCTTTAGTAATGCAGAATAAAGACCAACAAGTACAGATCCGCCACCAAAATGAGAAATAATTAGTGGTAAAATAGTATGTGGTTCAGCTATTGTGGTCCCAATAGACAAGAAAAATCCATGCAGGACATTTTTGAGATGGTTTAGTTTTTTATCCATTTATTGGTTTAATATTTTTTTCAAAACCAAACCAACTATAAAGACTTCTAATTACAATCATTAGTAAAAGTCCGTCAATCATACTTGCTAAAATAAATGCAAAATATTCATTTTGATTGATAACTCCATGAGCAAATCCAAGAGTTGAGATAGCGACCAAGAATGTTAGTGGCATCGAGTCACTAAATGCAAAAAGGATAGTTTGTTTGAGCTTTAAATACTTATAAAAAGCAACAAAAGAACTTATTAATCTGATTGATATAATAGCCGCAATTATAAACAATGCACTATTTAAAATATCAGAATTTATCATATCTATTTTGACAGTTGAACCTGTGTAAATAAAAAATATTGGTACAAAAAAACCAAATCCAACTGAAGAAAGTTTTTCAAATAATTCTTCTTTTTTAGTAAAAAATATTTTCAAGAACAATCCAGCAGTAAATGCTCCAAGCACAACATCAATCTTCAGATAAAACATCAAAGCTATTAGGATGAAAAATAATGCAAAAGCAAATCTTACATCTCTATCTTGCTTATCAGCATCTGGCATAATCTTTGTTTTAAGTTCAGGATACCACCAAAAAAGAATTTTAAAGAAATTTAAGATCAAAATGATTGTAAATATAACCGCTGCAAGAGTTAAAATTGATGTTACAAAACTTAAATTAAATCCAAATTCAAGCCAACCACTAAAGATTGTAAGCGCTAAAATACTTATAACTTCTCCAACAACACCTATTGAAAGAGCAAGATTTAACCATGGTTCATCTTTACCATATTCTTTAACAAGCATCATCAGCATTCCAAGAGAAAATATAGGTAAAGCCACAAGATAAACCACGCTTAGATTAAAAGTAACGCAAGCAATTGCGGCTAATGAATACAAAAATGTGAAATATAAGGCAACATTGAAAGATAAATCTTTTCTTATTACGCCAACAAGTTTAAGATTTATTTCCAATCCAGCTAAAAACATGAGATACAAAAAGCCAAATTTTGAAACGATTTGTAGCATATTATCGCCATAAATCAAACCAAAAAATCCAGCTAGCATTCCAAAAAATATCTCAACTACAACTATTGGAGCTTTGATAAGTTGTGAAATCATAGGAGATAACATTATGATAGAACTGATTGTTATTATTAGGTAAATTTTTTCCATTGAGCGGGATTTTACTATAAAGAAAGTTAATCCCGAATTTTGTAACTCACCATCAATGTCAAAGTTGTATTGCTATGTAAAATATTTTTTGGAGGAACTAATGGAAAAGTAGCTTCAATGGCTTCAATCAATGAACTTTCAAACGCTCTATTTCCATCAACAATTGAAACATTAACCAAATCACCGAATGGTGTAATCGTAAATTTTACTATCATATCAGCTTCAATGCCTCTTCTTAGTGCATTCTTTGGATAATATTTTTGCTTCTCGATTGTTTGTTTTATAAGTGCAAAATAAGCATTTCTTTTGCTGATCATCTCTTGATTATTTTGTGTGTCATAATTTTCTTTTGCTGGTTGATTTGCAACTTGTTGAATTGATTTTTGCTGTATTACTTGAGTTTGTTTTATTTGCTGTGAGTCTTCTTTGTTTATCTGTGGTACTTTTGTTGACTCTTTTTGCTCTTTAACCTCAGTTTTTGATTCTACTTTTTGCTCTATTTGTTTTTGATTTTCTATTATTGGTGATTCTATTTTATTTGGTTTAATTTGCGTTAATTGTTGATTTATAATTTGATTATTTTGTTCTGTTTGTTTTGATGTTTGTGATTTTATTGTATTGTTTATTTTAGAATTTGTTTGAACTGGAAGACTAAGAACATAAATTTTAACTGATGATTGTTCAGTGAGGTTTTCATCTTTTAACTTTAAACCACCAGTTAAATTCCAAAATGCCAAAATAGATACCGCATAAACAAATGCTGTAATAACAAATGCTACGAGATATCTATTTTGTTTGTCCATATATTTAAAAATATTAAATATCTTAGAATTTAAATCTTGCGTTGATATAGCTATATCTTCCTGGTTCATTTAATAAAATTTTTGTTGATGTACCAGCTAGGGAGAGATCTGCATATGTATTTGTTGCTGCATAAGTTTTATTCAAAATATTGTCCATTCCTATAGTTAGATCAAAGTTTTTTGTAAACACATGATTGTATTTAGTATTTAATATAGCCCAGCCAGCAAGTTTTTGCTCACCATTATCTGAGTCAATATTTGTCCATGATTTTCTAGCTACCATCTCTAAAGTTGCTTTATGTTTACTATCATCATATTGTAAAGCTAGATTTGCTTTAAGTGGTGTAATATCTGCCATATCTGTGTCAACATTTGATGTAGACAACGCATCTTTTTTACCTTTTTGATAACTAGCTCCAAAATCTAGCGAAAGTGTATCAGTAAAAGTTTTATAACCACTTAATTCGATTCCAGATATTTTTGCATCTGTATTTACATATTTAGATGTAGTTGAATTATAATAAATATAATCTTTCAAATCACTATAAAACACTTTAGCTTTTAATCCGAGTGCGCCTGTATTGTAGTCAGCCCCAAAGTCAACTTCTCTATTTGTGATTTGATTTAAACTACCAGTTGATGATGTCCCCATGTATAATTCTTTAGCATCTGGAACTCTTGATGATTGGCCAACACCTGCAAATACTTTCAATACATCACTTGTTTTATAAGTTGCTAAAACATTTCCACTAAATGAACTATAATCTTTATCTTTATCAGCCACTAGTGTCATAGTTGTTGCGGATTGGTTCGCTTTTATATTTGTACTGTCATATCGTACACCTGTTTCAACATTTAAGTTTCCAAGATCAACTGCCATTTTGCCAAATAGTGCTCTATTTTTTGTGTCAACGTCTGGTACAAAATATGGATCCAGATAAGCTGTAGCTGTTCGATATTTTTTATACCCATTCCAATTTCTATCGCTTGTATCTATCCCTAAATCTATCTTATGAAGTCCAGC
>ERZ1034363.27-NODE-27-length-94408-cov-6.055920_pt1 | contig 94408 bp, 97 predicted proteins | sample MGYA00520616_ERZ1034363 | MGnify/ENA primary metagenome ERZ1034363 (study PRJEB33736, sample SAMEA104284506) | Azolla filiculoides | biome: Urban; feature: Water surface; material: Ditch water | place: Netherlands | collected 2015-10-28 | depth 0-0.1 m ...
GGAGCGGCAGAAGAGTCTCGAACTCTCGACCTATACCTTGGCAAGGTATCGCTCTACCAACTGAGCTACTGCCGCATGAGAGCCCAAATTATACAGAAAATGTGAAATCCAGGTCAAGCCTAATTTCACAAATGTTCCTCAGTCAGATTCCTTCAAATCAGGCCATGCGACGTACAGGTAGTAGACCATGGACCAAAGTGTCAAAGCAGCTGCAATCCAGATCAGCAAAGTTCCCCAGTAGATCATATCCAGCCCAGCGACCGTGCCTGACTGTAGCAGCATGGGGATTGCTGTTAGCTGTGCTGCCGTTTTGAATTTGCCAATCATGTTGACTGCCACACTCTTACGCTTGCCCATACTGGCCATCCATTCACGTAGTGCGGAAATGGTAATTTCTCGGCCGATGATTATGATGGTGACGAGCTCACTGACCCGACCATCAGCAACTAGAAGAATGAGTGCCGTAGAGACAATGAGTTTGTCTGCAACTGGGTCCAGAAACGCACCAAAGTTCGAGGTCTGATTCCATTTACGCGCCAGATAGCCATCCGCCCAATCAGTGACTGCAGCTATGATGAAAATAATGGCCGAGAGGAGGTTTCTGCCCTCTTCTCCTATAGGCAGCACCTGCGGCACAAAGGCAATAATCAAAAGCGGAATACAGGCGATTCGCGCCCAGGTCAGCAATAGTGGCAAATTCATCATGTTCGTATTATCAGCTATCTTGTAGGGCTTCGTGAACCCGTTGTGCTAATTCGGCACTCATACCGGGCACATTCGCAATCGCATCGATGCTGGCCACCTTCATGGCCGATACACTGCCAAAACAGGTCATCAGCGCTTTACGACGTTTCGGGCCGATCCCGGCAATTTCATCAAGCCGTGAATTGAAGCGGGCCTTCTGGCGCCTACCCCGGTGACCGGTCAATGCAAAGCGGTGGGCTTCGTCACGAATTTCCTGTACCAGATGCAATCCGGGGTCATCGGCGTCCAGATGTAAGGGCTCACGCTCATCCACAAAGATCAATGACTCCAGCCCAGGCTTACGACCCAGGCCTTTAGCAACGCCAACTAGCGGGATATCTGTTCTGCCGAGTTCCGCAAGGGCTTCAGCTGCTTTGGCGACCTGACCTTTACCACCGTCAATCAGCACCAGATCAGGACGTATGCCTTCTACGGCTTTCTCATTGGGTTTATAACGACGATAAACCGCCTGATGAATAGCCGCGTAGTCATCTCCCGGTGTGATATCCGTGATGTTGAAACGACGATAATCGGCACGACGCATCGCCCCACCCTCTTTATCGTCATGGGTCCAGACGACACAGGAAGCAACCGCTGCTTCGCCTTGCGTATGGCTGATATCAAAGCATTCGATGCGATTCAATTGCTCTATTGGCAAACCTGCCTGTTGCAATGCTGAGAGCAATGAATCCTGGCGCTTGCCTTGCAGGGTTTGCATACGCCGTCGTTGTGTGAGCGCTAACTGAGCATTGTTGGTGGCTAGCTCAACCCAGGATTTATGTTGTGCGTAGTACGGTAGGTCCACCGGCAAAGGCCTGCTGATAAGTGCTGACAGGGTTTCAATCACCGCCTCATCAACTGGCACGTTCACTAAAACCTTGCCCGGCGGTGGGTGCATTGCGTAGTGCGATTCAATAAAGGCTGAAAGCACTTCACCGAGCGTTGCCTGATCCAGTTGGTTACCGGCTTGTGGAAAATGAGCACGATCACCCAGGTGTCGTCCACCACGCACCATCGCAAGGTTAACGCAGAGACTACCGCCCTGCTCTACAGCCACAATAATGTCGACATCTTCCGCAGCCTGATGGCTATCCATAATCTGCGTATCCTGCGCATGGTGAAGCGCCTGAATCTGATCACGGAACTGGGCAGCTTGTTCGAAAGCCAGATGTTCGGCAGCCTGCTCCATCAGTTGTGTCAGGCGTTGCATGATCTCCTGGTGGCGACCCTGTAGGAACATCGTGGCTGCCTTAACATCTTCCGCGTAGTCCTGTTCACTAATCTTTCCGACACAGGAACCGCTACACCGTTTGATCTGATACAGCAGACACGGGCGCGTCCGGTTGTTGAAGACAGAATCTTCACAGGTTCGCAGCCTGAAAATCTTCTGTAATAGATGCACGGCTTCGCGCACCGAATAAGCATTGGGATACGGTCCGAAATAATCAGCGTTATTTGATAAGGCACCACGGTGGAGACCAATCAAAGGCCAGGTTCCACGCGTTAAACGGATGTAGGGGTAGGATTTATCGTCCCGGAACAGAATGTTGTATCGGGGGGACAGCTCTTTGATGAGGTGGTTTTCAAGGAGCAACGCCTCGGATTCGGAAGGCGTTGGTGTCACCATCAGGCTCGCAACCTTGCTCACCATCAGTGCAATACGTGGGCTACTCAGGTTCTTTGCAAAGTAGGAGGAAACACGGCTTTTAAGATTACGTGCCTTGCCCACGTAAAGCACCTGGCCATCTTCGGCCAGAAAGCGATACACCCCCGGCCGTTCAGGCAGCGTGCGTACCTGATCCTGCAGGGGGTGGCTCATGATTTACAGCGCCTGAATACGTTTCAGAGCAGCCTGATACTCGTCGTTAGCTTCTAGCTGGGCGCGTGACAGCGGTTGGTCACTGCCCAAGCCTGGCTGCCCCAGTAAATTGGCGATACGGGCAGCACGCACTGGATGCGCCTCGGGCTTCCATTCGTCAATCAGCGTATCTACAAAATCCGGTTTATTACACACCAGCAACACATCACAGCCAGCGTCCCAGGCTGCATTAGCGCGATCGACAATACTACCGGCTACGCTGGCCCCTTCCATCGACAAATCGTCACTGAAAATAATGCCATCAAATTGGCATTCAAGACGTAGCTTTTCTAGCCAACGTGGTGAGAAGCCCGCAGGTCGTTCATCGAGCACTGGGTAAATCACATGCGCAGGCATCACGGCGTCTAGCGACAACTCATGATAGGGCTGCATGTCAATTTCAATCTCTGCCATGCTGCGTTCGTCAACAGGAATGGCGACATGCGAATCGGCTTCTACCCAGCCATGGCCCGGAAAGTGTTTACCACACGAACCCATGCCACCCTTTGCCAAACCACGAATCAGGGAAGCAGCCAAACGGGAAACGACTTGAGGATCTTTGGAAAAGCTGCGATCGCCGATAACACCACTACGACCCCAATCCAGATCAAGCACTGGCGTGAATGAAAAATCAACGCCATGGGCACGCAATTCGGTAGCGAGGACGAGACCAACGGCTTCAGCTGATTCGTCAGCCGCCGCTGGATCTTTGCTATGCAGCTCACCCAGCAGACGCATCGCCGGCAGCCGGGTGAATCCTTCACGGAAGCGCTGTACCCTGCCCCCTTCATGGTCCACAGTAATGGGCAACGGGGGTTGGCGCAGGCTGGCGATTTCTTGGGTAAGCGCAGATAGCTGAATCGGGTCTTTGTAGTTGCGCGAGAACAGAATCACACCGCCTACCAATGGGTGCAACAAGCGGCGTTTGTCATCCGCAGTCAGGGATAGACCTTCTACATCAACCATTAAAGGACCGTAGGGTACATTCGTGCTCATAGTTTCTCCACAACAACAAAGGCGACTGCATGATCAACCTCATCAGAAATGCTGAGATGAATCTGCAAGGAACGCTGGCGGATCCACTCTGCCAGCTCGGATTCAAAACTGAAATAGGGTTTACCCAGCTCGTCGTGTCTGACATAGATCGAGGTCAATAACACCGGGGCACGCAAACCTGTGCCTAGCGCCTTGGCTAAAGCCTCTTTGGCAGCAAAACGCTTGGCAACAAAACGATCAATGGCAGTTACAGATTCTGCTTCTTGTTTTTCAATCGGATGCAACAGATGTGCGGCACCCCGCTCAGGATGTCGCGAAAGCAACTGACCAATGCGCTGGACAGAAACAATATCAGTGCCGATGCCGTGAATCATAATGCTATCGGTTCAGGCTGACAGCTTCACGCATGAGGCGCTTCATTTCAGTAACCGCTTCGCGCAGGCCAACAAAGACCGAACGGCTCACAATGGCATGCCCGATATGCAGCTCACGAATCCCCGGTAGTGATGCAATGGGTTGTACGTTGTAATAGTTCAGGGCATGGCCTGCATTAAAACGCATCCCCAGAGAACGGATCTGCTGACCAGCCGCGGCAACCCGTTGTAGTTCTGCCTGAACTGCGGGACGTTCGACATCGCGTCCGGCCGCATGAAACGCATGCGCATAGGGTCCGGTATGAATTTCGCACACCTGAACACCGACCCGTGCTGCAGCTGCAACCTGATCCGCTTCGGCATCGATGAAGGCGCTGGTCACAATACCGGCATCCCGAAGTCTGCCAACAATTTGCGCAAGGCGGCCTTCCTGACCAACGATATCCAGACCACCTTCCGTAGTCACTTCCTGACGACCTTCTGGCACGAGCATCGCCATTTCAGGTTTCAGTTCGCAGGCAATGCTGACCATTTCATCCGTAGCGGCCATTTCCAGATTCAGTTTGATCTGGGTGAGATCACGCAGTTTGCGTACATCAGCGTCCTGAATATGGCGGCGATCTTCACGCAGATGAACGGTAATACCGTCGGCGCCACCCAAATGGGCTTCTACTGCTGCCCAAACCGGATCCGGTTCATAGGTGCGACGTGCCTGACGCAATGTGGCTACGTGATCAATATTTACGCCGAGTTCAATCATGATGAGTATTCAATAGACAGTTCATAGGTCAGCCAGATCTTCAAACAGACGTCGGCTGTGCAGTTGTCGGCCATTCAGATAAAACGCCATCAAGCTACGCATGAGCTGTTTGCTTTCAGCAAGCGATAGCGGATTATCAAATGACTCGGCATCCATATCGAGCAGAGTCTGCCCGCTTATTGTACCGGCGCTGGCTGAAGAATCAGCAATGATCCGCGGGCCGGATTCCATTTCATAGAGATAACGTTGATCTGCGGCAATGGCTTGACCAGCCACATCGTGGGTGAGCATGAGGCCGTAGCCCAGCTCCCCCAGCAAACGCTTTTCGAAACGGCGCAAGGAGGCTGAAAAAAAAGCGGCACTATCGTCAGGCGAATCAGATAGCGCCTGCAATGTAGTGCTGTAGTGCTCGAATAGTTGCTCGTGCGCATCTTCACGTGGCAGGAGATTAATCAGCAGCTCATTTAGATAATAGCCACAGAGCAAGGCCCGACCCTGTAGGAGCGGTTGTCCCCCCTGCCACTCGGCATTGTGTAGTGTCACCACTTCGCCTTTGCCACTCCAGGTCATCTCCAGCGGCTGAAAGCCCATGAGGACACCGCGCATGGCAGATCGTGGACGTCTTACGCCTTTGGCCACCAGCGCCATACGGCCATAGTCGCGCGTAATCGCCTCAACGATCAGACTCGTTTCCCGGTAGGGCCGGCTATGCAGCACAAAGGCTGGCTGACGTTCAACTTTAACGGGCCGCATGAATTCTGGTTATGCGTATTTTTTAGTGCTTATTCGTAGCCGAGCGTTCGGAGCAATCGCTCATCATCGGCCCAGCCTGATTTCACCTTGACCCAGAGTTCAAGATAGACCGTGCCACCGAACATACGGGTCATATCCTGGCGGGCTTCCGAGGCGATCCGTTTAAGAGTTTCACCATTGCGACCAATGATCATGGGTTTGTGCGATTCGCGGTCGACTACAATGGCCGCAAAAATCCGGCGTAGTTCGCCTTCGGTTTCGAATTTTTCGATTTCCACCGTCGCCGCATAAGGCAGTTCATCCCCGAGCAGACGAAACAGCTTTTCACGAATGTATTCCGAAGCGATAAAGCGTTCACTGCGGTCGGTCAGGGTATCCGGATCATAGAGGAAGCCCTGCTCTGGCAGTGCCTTGCGGATTTCAGCGAGCAGCGCATCGGTTTGCGTGCCCTTTTCCGCACTCACAGGAACAATGGCAGCCCAATCTCTCAATTCGGCAAGCTTCGCAACGAAAGGGAGCATTGCTGCTTTATCTTTAAGCTCATCAATTTTGTTGAGCACCAGAATAACAGGACGATCTTCCGGCAAGAGCGCCATCACCTTGCGATCCGGGTCACCAAAACGCCCCGCTTCGATGACGAAGCAAATCACATCGACATCAAGTAGCGCCTGAGTCACACCCCGATTCATCGTGCGATTCAGCGCAGAACTATGTTTCGTCTGAAACCCCGGTGTGTCCACAAAAACGTACTGGGCATCTTCATCCGTACGTACACCCATGATGCGGTGACGTGTCGTTTGCGCCTTACGTGACGTGATGCTGAGTTTTTCGCCAATTAGCCGGTTGAGCAATGTCGACTTACCCACATTCGGTCGGCCTACCAGTGCAACTAGTCCAGCTGGCTCGAGCGATGCAGCAGATTCAATAGGTAATTCGGTCATCGTGCTTCATCCTGATGGGCGGCAAGTAGTTGCGTTAGCGCAAGTTCAGCTGCCTGTTGTTCGGCAGCGCGACGGGTAGGTCCGTTACCACGTGTTTCAATATGATGGTCTGCAATACGGCAAACCACTTCGAATGATTGCGCATGGGCTGCACCACTGACTTTCGGTGCATCGTAGACAGGTAAAGGTAAGCGACGGCCCTGTAACCATTCCTGTAGCCGTGTTTTCGCATCTTTTGCCGAGGGAAGTTGCTTTAGATCGATCGCACCAATGCGATGGCCAAAACTACCCAGAATGACACGGCGGGCGGTATCAAAGCCAGCATCCTGCCAGATCGCACCATAGAGCGCTTCTACGGTATCGGCCATGATCGATGGACGGTTTTGACCACCACTCTTTAACTCGCCCTCACCTAATCGCAGGTAGCGACTGATCGACAGTTCACCGGCGACTGTAACGAGCTGATCCTGACAGACCAGATTGGCCCGTAAGCGGGAAAGATCACCCTCGGGCAAATCTGGGAAAGTCTGAAACAAGGCTTCAGCGACAACGGCATTGAGAATTGAATCACCCAGAAACTCGAGACGCTCGTAGTGGTCCCGGCCGTAACTCCGGTGTGTTAATGCTTGCTCAAGCAGGGATGGCTCTTTGAACTGGTAACCGATCGCCGACTCCAGGGACGCCAGCAGATTCTGTGCTGACGGAGCGCGCTGAGCCGGTTGCATCATGGGATGGCTTCTTAGCGGAATGAGCCGATACGGCCCAGATCGCCCCAGTGGAACCAGATGAAAAAGGCTTTACCGACGATATTGGCATCGGGAACAAAGCCCCAGACTCGGCTATCTTTACTGTTATCCCGGTTGTCACCCATCACAAAGTAGTTGCCGGCTGGTACTTTGCAGACAAAACCTGTGCTGTCATAACGACATTGATCCCGGTATGGAAAACGGGCGACATCTGGCACAAAGGCTGGTGCATCAGCATCATTCAACGTGTTGTATGTAGTACCGCCAAGGGTTTCCTGATACTGCTTGGAATAATACATACGATCAGGATGCAGATAATCAGCTTCTGCCGTGCGTGGAACAGCAATGCCGTTTATGCTCAATTGCTTATTCTGATAACTGACCGTATCACCCGGCAAACCGATGACGCGCTTGATGTAGTCGACATTAGGCTCAGGTGGATAGCGGAATACAACGACATCACCACGCTCTACGGCCTTACCACCCACAATTTCTGTACCAACTATTGGCAAACGTAGGCCATAGGTAAATTTGTTGACCAGGATATAGTCGCCTACTTCCAGAGTCGGAATCATGGAACCGGAGGGAATTTTGAAAGGCTCAACGACAAATGAGCGCAGTGCAAAAACGGCGAGGATGACCGGGAAGAGACTGGCACCCCACTCAACCCAGATCGGATTTTTACTGCTTGGTGCACGCAACTTCCGCGCGTAGAGCACATCAATCAGCCAGAGAATGCCTGTGGCCAGGGTAATCAGAAAGAGGATCAGTGCAAAATTCATTCAATCATTCCGTACTTTGATTACTTACCGTCAACACGGAGTACTGCCAGGAATGCTTCCTGTGGTACTTCAACCGTGCCGATCTGCTTCATGCGCTTCTTACCGGCCTTCTGCTTTTCAAGCAGTTTCTTCTTACGGGAAATATCGCCACCGTAGCACTTGGCTAACACATCTTTACGCATGGCTTTCACGGTTTCACGCGCAATAATCTGGGCGCCCAATGCTGCCTGAATGGCCACGTCATACATCTGGCGCGGGATGAGCTCACGCATTTTGCTAACCAGTTCACGTCCCCGATAAACCGAGGTAGAACGGTGGACGATGAGTGACAAGGCATCCACCTTATCCCCATTAATCAGCACATCCAGTTTCACCATGTCAGCCGTGCGATATTCCTTGAACTCGTAATCCAGTGACGCATAACCACGCGAAACGGACTTGAGCTTGTCAAAGAAATCGAACACAACTTCTGAAAGCGGCAACTCATAAATCATCTGTACCTGACGACCGTGGTATCGCATATCGATCTGTGAGCCACGCTTCTGATTACAGAGGGTAATCACTGAACCCACATAGTCCTGCGGCAGGAAAATAAATGCCGTGATAATTGGTTCACGAATCTCTTCAATCTTGCCGATATCGGGAAGACGTGACGGGTTTTCGACGATGATTTCTTCGCCATTACGCAAACGCACCTCATAGACCACGGTCGGCGCCGTGGTAATGAGATCCATGTCGAATTCACGTTCCAGGCGTTCCTGCACAATTTCCATGTGCAATAGTCCGAGGAAGCCACAGCGGAAGCCGAAGCCCAGGGCCTGGGATACTTCAGGTTCGAACTGCAATGCAGCGTCATTCAGTTGAAGTTTTTCCAGTGAATCACGCAGTTGCTCATATTCATTCGGCTCTACCGGATACAGACCAGCAAACACCTGTGGTTTGATTTCCTTGAAGCCTTCGAGCGCCTGCTCGGCCGGACGATCTGCGAGGGTGATGGTGTCACCAACCCGTGCGGCTTTCAATTCCTTGATATTGGAAATGATAAAACCCACTTCGCCTGCCGAAAGTTGCGGCTGCTGCTTGGATTTCGGGGTGAAAATACCAACCTGTTCACACAGGTGTGTCGAACCGGTCGACATCAGCTTCATACGGTCTTTGGGCTTAAGTACCCCGTCAATGACACGTACCAGCATCACTACGCCCACGTAGTTATCAAACCACGAGTCGACAATCAATGCTTTGAGGGGAGCGCTTTCGTCGCCTTTAGGTTCAGGCACCTTCTGGACAATCTGTTCCAGAATGTCATCAATACCGATACCCGTTTTAGCGCTGGCTTCCACGGCCTCGGTAGCATCAATGCCAATCACGTCTTCAATTTCGGCACGTGCCGTATCCGGGCTGGCCGATGGCAAATCAATCTTATTAAGCACCGGGACTACTTCGACGCCGAGATCGAGTGCTGTGTAACAGTTCGCCACAGTTTGGGCTTCTACCCCCTGCGATGCGTCAACAACCAGCAGCGCACCTTCGCAAGCAGACAGTGACCGTGAGACCTCATACGAGAAGTCGACGTGCCCCGGGGTATCAATCAGGTTCAGACGATAAACGTGACCATCTTTGGCTTTGTAATCGAGCGCTGCCGTTTGCGCCTTGATGGTAATACCCCGTTCTTTTTCGATATCCATCGAGTCCAGAACCTGGGCTTCCATCTCGCGATCAGACAAGCCACCACAACGCTGAATCAATCGGTCAGCCAGGGTAGATTTGCCATGGTCAATGTGGGCAATAATCGAAAAGTTACGTATGTGCTTCACGGAATTCCATTTTTCCAGCAAAAAGCTGGCAATAAGTGCGGTGAAAGCGCTTTAAAGCGCCTGATCAACCCGCTATTCTACCGGATCAATGGCCAAGACTGGGGTCCTGGCCATGATCTGGGCGCGGCATTAGCGTAAAGCAGGCTGATTTGGCTGGCTTAAAGGAATCGGCACAAATATTTGTACGTTAGAACGCCTAATAAGCAGTGTGGAAGGTGTTTTACCATCCATCTGGGCAATCAACTGGTTGAACTGTTGAACCGAACGGACATCCTGGGTTTCACCCTTGGCTGTTACTGCCAGAATAATGTCGCCAGGACGCAAGTCCACACGGCTACCCGGTCGGATATCAACCACCAGAATGCCTGCATTCAGACGCATTTGCTGTTTCTGTTCAGCAGTCAGATCAGAAACTGCAATACCTAAACGGCTATTAGTTGCCTCACCTACGCCACGGGCCGGCGGTTTATTTGAAGCAACTTTGTCATCCTGAAACTCGCCAATGGTTACCGTGACGGTACGCACCTGGCCCTTGCGCCAGAGTTCTACCTGGGATTTGGTACCCGGCTTCAATGCACCAACCATTCGCGGTAGATCGCTGGAGACGGTTACCGGCTTACCCTCGAACTTGATAATGACGTCACCCGGTTCGATACCAGCACGTGCAGCTGGCCCGTTCGGCTCGACACTGTTTACCAGTGCACCACCGGCTTTGGGCAATCCAAAGGCTTCAGCCATTTCCCGAGTGACTTCCTGAATGGACACACCCATCCGGCCATGACTGGCTCTACCGCGCGTTCTTAGTTGTTGCTGAATGTCCATGGCCAGATCAATGGGGATTGCAAAAGAAATCCCCATAAAGCCACCGGAACGACTGAATATCTGGGAGTTAATACCAACGACCTCTCCCTTCAGATTGAACAGCGGACCACCGGAGTTGCCCGGGTTGATGGCCACATCAGTCTGGATAAAGGGTACATAATTTTCCTGCGGCAATGCACGTCCCTTGGCGCTGACGATCCCGGCTGTCACCGAATGTTCGAATCCAAAGGGGCTACCAATAGCAACGACCCATTCGCCCGGCTTGAGGGAAGCAGAGTCGCCCTGCTTAACGGCAGGAAGTCCGTTGGCGTCAATCTTGAGCAAAGCCACATCCGTACGTTTATCAGCACCAATCACCTTGGCACGGAATTCACGCTTATCCAGCAGCTTGACTGTTACCTCATCCGCCCCATCGATCACATGGGCGTTGGTCATTACGTAACCATCGGCGGAAATGATGAATCCGGAACCCAGCGAGCGATTCTCAGGCTGTTGGGGTTGCATGCCACCGGGAGGCTGCGGGAAAAAACGACGGAAAATTTCAAATGCAGGATCTGTCGGGTCCATCGGGAAGCCGTTAGTCGCCTTAGCCCTGCCATTCTGCACCGTACTGATGTTAACGACTGAGGGCGACTGCTTCTCAGCTAGGTCGACAAAATCAGGCAACCCTCTGCTTTGCGCCTGTGTAAGAGATGAAACAGACAGCATGAGGCAAAGCAGGCAGGTCTGAAGAAAGCGCTTAGTCGTGAAGGTCATTGCAGAATTCATCTTTAAGGATCGTGATAATCAGGCGAGTCGGCGAACAATATAAGGGACCGATATGGAACGGTCTACCTGGCTGCGTTGCAGCTGCCACCAGGCGGCAATCAAACCGATACCGGCACCGGCAATCGCACCAATGTCAGAGGTCATCAACCAATGAGTGGGTGCGAGTAACGGCAAAAGGACTGCACCTAGGCCGCTACCAATAAAGAGCAAAAGCAAGGGAATGAGATACGCACGGGTAGCGCCCTGAGATAACAGATGATCGGGAATCGCAACCAGTACCTTATCGCCTTGGCTGACCCCAAAGCGATCGGGGATGAGCAGCGTTTTCGGAGTGCGGCACAATGGTTGTGCGATGCTAACGCCACCACAACCACCTGTTTCATGACAGCGGCCACAGCCGCCTGTCGGATCGAATTGTAAACGGACCAGCCCGGGCAATTCCGGCCCGGATGGAGGGATGACTTCGATAACTCGTGCTTCACGTTCTGCCATAAGTGCGAATCCTACGCTATTTCAACACTATTGACCCTTATCCAGCGCATCAACCCGGGCCCACAACTGCGTGAGCCGGCTTTCATGCCAACATAGGCGCTCATTAGGGCCAGAGGAGAGAACCGCGCCACGCAATGTCTGACGTATCGACTGATAGTAAAAGTATTGCTTCACCGTGGCGGCCTCAGAGAGACAAGACCTTTCCAAATGCATGGTCTCCCCATCGATGAGTGCGGAAACGTAGGTTTCCTCATCAGGAAGTACGGCATTACATGTCTGTGACTCATTATCAGTCATGCTGACTCCATCAATGGTTGAAGCGTCTGGATTAGACTTTCTCTCGCACGATGTATGCGGGAACGCACGGTACCAATCGGTACTTGTTGAATTTGGGCTATTTCGTCATAACTCAAGCCCTCCTCTTCACGAAGTGACAAAGCCTGACGTAATACATCGGGCAAACCGGCCATGGCCGCTCCGAGTTCAGCGCTAAGTTCCTGCTGCCAGAGTATTTGCTCAGGGTTCTCTCCATAAGACGGCCAATCAGACCAGGCTTCGAGGGCCGGCACATCGCCCTCTTCCAGAGAATCCTGATCCGGACGTCGATTCTGAGACTTCTGCCATGACAAAAATGTATTGCGGGCAATACGCGCTAGCCAGGTCACAAACGCCGACTCGCCCCGAAAACTGGCGAGCGATACAAAGGCTTTAAATAGCGTTTCCTGTAAAAGTTCTTCAGCAACTGCCCGGTCACGGGTTAACCGTGTCAACCAACGCAAGACGCGTGATTGGCAAGCGACGACCAGACATTCAAACGCAACCCGATCCCCTGCTTTAGCCGCAGCGATCAATGTCGATTCCGACACAGCCTCTTTCCCTTTCGGGCCAGACAAATCAGTAGTCGGCAATTCAGTAGGCTGTTTAATTTCTGTTTCCGTTCTAACCTTGTAGAATGACCGCTAGTTTATGTTGTGAACGACCTTTTCGCCATATTGGCTGTGCACCCCGCCCAGAAACTCCGTTGAAAAAGACCCCCTCCCCCTGCGCCCACCGTTTTGACGTTCTAATTATCGGTAGCGGCCTTGCCGGCCAAAGCGCTGCTATATGTCTTGCGGACAGCGGATTGAAAGTTGGCCTAGCCAGTAAACGTCGCCTGGTCGACTCGGCCTCGGGTTGGGCTCAGGGAGGCATTGCCGCCGTACTCGATACGACAGATTCGGTTGAAAACCACATTGCAGATACGCTGACGGCAGGTGCCTATCTGAATGATCCGGCGGCCACACGCTTTGCGGTTGAACACGCCGCTGAAGCGATTCAATGGCTTATTGACCGCGGCGTGCCATTTACCCGCGAAGCAGGTCGTTACCACTTAACGCGTGAAGGTGGTCATAGCCACCGTCGGGTTATTCACGTGGATGATGCTACCGGCGCCGCAGTGCAGGATACCCTCACCCCGCAAGTACGAAACCATCCCAATATTCATGTGATGGAACACCATATCGTTGTCGACCTGATTACTGCCAGCAAAATCGGTCAGCAAGGCATCGGCCAGAAAGATCGTTGCCTAGGGGCCTATGTACTCGACAGCCTGAGCGGACAGGTTAAAACCATTGCTGCAGGACAAACCCTCCTGGCCACGGGTGGTGCCGGCAAGGTCTATCTTTACACAACGAATCCTGACACCTCAACCGGTGATGGCATAGCCATGGCATGGCGTGCAGGCTGCCGGATTGCGAACATGGAATTCATCCAGTTTCATCCAACCTGCCTGTATCACCCACAGGAGAAGTCTTTTCTTATCAGCGAAGCCGTTCGCGGTGAAGGTGGCCTGCTCAAGCGCCCTGATGGCACGCGCTTCATGGATGAGTATGATCCCCGTGCAGAACTTGCGCCACGTGACATTGTGGCAAGGGCCATTGATGCTGAAATGAAGCGTCACGGACTGGACTGTGTATACCTCGATATATCACATCAGCCAGCCGAATTCATTCGCACCCATTTTCCGACCATATACGAACGATGCCGTCAGCTGGGTATCGACATCACCAAAGAGCCCATACCCGTTGTGCCCGCAGCGCATTACACCTGTGGTGGCGTCATGATTGATCAACATGGCCGCACGGATTTGCCGGGGCTTTATGCTGCAGGCGAAGTTACCTGTAGTGGCTTGCACGGGGCTAACCGTCTGGCATCCAATTCATTGCTGGAATGCCTAGTCTATTCACGTGCCGCAACTAACCTGATCATTGCCAACCCGCAACCTACCCCAGCGCATTTGCCACATTGGGATGAAAGTCGGGTGACCGATGCCGATGAAGAAATTGTGATTTCACACAACTGGGATGAATTACGCCGTTTCATGTGGGATTACGTAGGCATCGTGCGAACCACCAAGCGTCTCTTACGTGCACAACACCGGATTCGTTTGCTGACTCGAGAAATTGACGAGTTCTACGCCAACTTCCGTATCAGTCACGACCTGCTGGAATTGCGTAACCTGGTTCAGACTGCTGATCTAATCGTCCGCTCTGCCCTGCGCCGCAAGGAAAGTCGGGGCTTACATTACTCCCGTGACTACCCGGATACCCTGAAACGGCCAAAAAATACGGTATTGCGCCGACGCGTTTGAAACGAGTCAGCTTATAGCAATCTTTCGACGCATCAGTTTGCTCCAGATCAGGAGCTGCCGCCATTGATCAGGTGATGCATTATTCAGACTATCCGGCAACAAAACAAACACCCGAGGTTGTTGCCCTTCTTGTTTTACATGAAGCACGATGAGCCAGGGATAAACACTCAGCCGAGTACAGGTCAAAGAAGCCACGGAGCCAGTGCTCGAAATAATCTCAGCGCTCAACGGCCTGAACGACAGGACCATACCTGTTGGCACAGTACCGCTAGCACGCCATGCCTGGATAAAAACAGCCCCCATCACAACAGCGACCAATGCCAGCTGCCAGGTTATCAGGCTGGTTTGCGAGAGACTAACGCATCCGAGCAGGAGCACCAATACTAACGCCGCCCGAAGGCGGCGCGAAACAACGGGCCGGATTTCTAACCGGCTCAGCATGGCTTTTAAACGCGTTTAAAGACCAATGAACCGTTGGTACCACCAAAGCCGAAGTTATTCTTCAGGGCGACATCAATCTTCATCTCACGCGCTGTGTTGGCACAGTAATCCAGATCGCATTCTGGATCCTGATTGAAGATATTAATGGTCGGCGGCGAAATCTGGTTGTGTAGAGCCAAGACTGTAAATACAGACTCAAGACCACCGGCACCACCCAGGAGGTGACCGGTCATTGATTTGGTCGAGTTCACAACCAGCTTTTTGGCATCATCACCGAACAGCAACTTGATTGCCTGAGTTTCGTTTTTGTCACCCAGTGGTGTAGAGGTACCGTGGGCGTTCAGATACTGAACCTCATCGGTATTCACGCCTGCATTCTTCAGTGCAGCAGCCATACTGCGCTTAGGCCCATCGGTATCTGGTGCCGTCATGTGATATGCATCACCGCTCATGCCAAAGCCTGCAAGCTCGGCATAAATTTTGGCGCCACGGGCTTTAGCGTGTTCATACTCTTCGAGCACCAACACACCAGCACCCTCACCCAGCACAAAGCCATCGCGGTCTTTATCCCAAGGGCGACTAGCTGTAGCAGGATCATCATTACGCTCTGACAGCGCACGGGCAGCACAGAAGCCACCGAGACCCAGCGGAGAAATCGTCGATTCGGAACCGCCAGCGATCATCACATCTGCATCGCCATATTCGATCATGCGTCCTGCCAGACCAATGGCGTGTAGGCCAGTCGTACATGCCGTCACCGGTGCGATGTTTGGACCTTTGAATCCGAACATGATCGATAGATTGCCGGAGATCATGTTGATGATCGATCCCGGGACAAAGAACGGCGAAATCTTACGCACACCCGCAGCGTCATAGGTGGCTTTGGTTTCTTCAATCAGCGGTAAACCACCAATACCAGAACCAATGCACACACCGATACGTTCTGCATCAGCTGGCTGCTCGGCAAGACCGGCATCACGTACGGCCTGAATGCCTGCCGCCATGCCGTAATGAATGAATGTATCCATGCGGCGAGCATCTTTAGCTGGCAAATAATCTGCCACGTTAAAGTTTTTGACTTCACCCGCAATACGCGTTGGAAAGGTGCTGACGTCGAAACGGGTTACCGCAGTAATACCACTACGTCCTGCAACCAGATTAGTCCAGGCTTCCGCAACGGTATTACCTACCGGGCTGATTACGCCCAATCCTGTGACGACAACGCGACGACGCATGCCAGCTCCTTCACTGACCCGGAATTGATAAACGCCGGGCTAATATAAATACGGCCGACACAGAATGCATCGGCCGCAATGACGCAACAAGCGAAAACTTACTTCTGGTGTGACTTGACGTAGTCGATCGCTTGCTGAACCGTGGTGATCTTCTCGGCATCTTCATCCGGAATTTCGCATTCGAATTCCTCTTCGAGTGCCATCACGAGTTCAACTGTATCCAGCGAATCTGCGCCCAGATCATCAACGAAAGAAGATTCATTCTTGACGTCAGCTTCATTCACGCCGAGTTGTTCGGCTACGATCTTTTTGACGCGCTGTTCGATGTTATCCATTGAAGCTCCTATTACCCTTCTATTAGAGGTGGTGGAAATCAGACTCTATTCTACCAAATCACAGCCAACCGCAAAGTTTTCGTGAGCAATAGAATAAAAAATAGTTAAGGCAGGTACATCCCGCCATTAACGTGAATTGTACTACCAGTCACATAAGATGCGGCCGGTGATACAAGGAAAGCGACTGCAGCAGCAATATCTTCAGGGGTTCCGAGGCGTCCCAGGGGGATGTTGCCAAGCAACATAGCCTTCTGGCTATCATCTAGGGCCTTGGTCATATCGGTATCGATAAAGCCTGGCGCGACACAATTGACCGTAATGCCACGGCTGCCCAGTTCACGCGCCAATGAACGCGTCATACCACTGACACCTGCTTTGGCTGCGCAGTAATTCGCCTGACCAGGGTTACCCGCGTGGCCGACGACCGATGTAATGTTGACGATTCGCCCGGTACGGGCCTTCATCATGCCGCGCATAACAGAACGACACATACGGAATACCGATTTCAGATTGGTATCCATGACGTCATCCCAATCCTCATCCTTCATGCGCATCGCCAGCGTATCGCGGGTAATGCCAGCGTTATTCACCAGCACGGTAATTGCCGAGCCGGTTTTCGTTTCAATATCGCTAATCAGCGTATCAACACCAGCGGCATCACGCACATCCAGCGCTGCACCCCAACCTGCACCACCGGCTGCTTTAATAGCTTCGGTAATGCTGCTCGCACCAGATTCGCTGGTCGCCGTGCCAATCACGGTCATGCCCTGGCGAGTCAGTTCCATCGCTATAGCGCGGCCGATACCACGCGAAGCGCCCGTAACAAGTGCAACCGTTGCAGTCATATCGATTCCTTAGCTTAAAGTCAGATTGGCATTAACCGAGTCAGCATCTGCCAGCGCAACGCCAGTAATGCCATCGGCACAGCGCTTGGTCAGACCGGCCAGCACTTTACCCGGGCCACACTCTGCAGCCGTTGTCACACCCATACCGGCAATTTTCTGAATGGTTTCGACCCAACGTACCGGCTTGGCGGCCTGGCGTACCAGCGCATCTTTGATACGAGCAGGATCAGTTTCAATCGCCACATCTACGTTATTAATTACAGGGATCGCTGGCGTTGTCAGCGTCATATCGGCAAGAGCAACGGCCAATCGATCTGCCGCTGGTTTCAGCAACGACGAATGGAATGGAGCCGACACGGGCAACAGTACGGCGCGCTTAGCACCGCGGGCCTTGCAGGCTTCACAGGCCCGCTCTACGGCACCCTTGTGACCAGCGATAACCGTTTGACCCGGGGCATTAAAGTTCACCGGTTCAACGACTTCACCCTGCGCTGCTTCGGCGCAGGCGGCAGCAATACCATCATCATCCAGACCCAGAATGGCAGCCATCGCACCCGTACCTACCGGCACGGCTTCCTGCATGGCCGCAGCGCGCAAGCGCACCAGCGGCACTGCATCCGCCAACTTCAAAGAGCCCGCAGCCACCAGTGCAGAGTATTCGCCAAGACTATGACCCGCCACAACTGCAGGTGTTTTACCGCCCAGGCTCTCCCACAGACGCCAAACGGCAACACCCGCGGTCAGCATGATCGGTTGTGTGTTCACTGTTTGGGAAAGGCGCTCGGCAGGACCTTCGGCAACCATCGTCCACAGATCTTCGCCAAGCGCAGCAGATGCTTCGTCAAAAGTAGCCCGCACTATGGGTGAATCACCATAAGCGCTCATCATTGCAACCGATTGAGAACCCTGACCCGGAAATACGAAAGCGAATGACATTTAAATCTCCAAATTAATACTTGAGGAGCACGCTGCCCCAGGTGAACCCACCGCCCACCCCTTGCAACATCAAGGTCTGGCCGCGCTTTACGCGTCCGGATTTCACCGCTTCATCCAGCGCCAGCGGCACTGAAGCCGCTGATGTGTTGCCATGATGCGCTACGGTCACAATCACGCGCTCAGCTGGCAGAGATAAGCGTTTACCAATTGCTTCGATAATGCGCACATTGGCCTGATGCGGAATTAACCAGTCGATCTGTTCTGAGGTAATGCCTGCAGCTTCACAGCATTCAAGCGCGCTATCGGTCAGTGCTCTAACCGCAAACTTGAAAACCGCCTGACCATCCATACGCAGAAAGGGATCTCCGGTCACGACGCCGTTACGAACCTGACCCGGCACATTAAGAATATCTGCCTGTGAACCATCGGCATGCAAAGAAGTGGCCAGCAAACCCGGTTGATCAGCAGCTTTAAGAACCACTGCACCTGCGCCATCTCCAAATAGCACACAAGTACCCCGATCGTTCCAGTCCATGATGCGGGAGAATACTTCTGCACCGACAATCAGCGCCGTTTTATGACTACCGGATCGAATAAACTTTTCAGCGATTGTCATTGCATAGACAAAGCCTGAACATACTGCCTGTACATCAAAAGCGGTCGCGCCGACATTACCCAGTTTGCCCTGCAGCAGGCAGGCTGTGCTCGGGAAAATCATATCGGGCGTCGACGTTGCAACGATAATCAGATCCAGATCAGCCGCCTCGATCCCGGCATCGGCCAGAGCGCGACGACTGGCTTCTTCAGCCAGCACACTTGAGGTCATGCCTTCGGGGGCGTGATGACGGGCCGCGATTCCCGTGCGAGTCACAATCCATTCGTCACTCGACTCTAGGCCTTTAGCCTGAATCAGCGCTTCGTTGGATATAGGCGCACCCGGCAAAAAGCTACCGATACCGGCAAGCTGGGCATAAATTGTTTGAGCCATCAGGCTTCTCCTGTTGCTGCGCTATCCCTGGCTGGGTCAACGAGCAAGGCTGCAGTTTGTAAACCGGTGTAGCTGGAAACGCGATGGGCGATCTTGTCGATCACACCGTTTTCGGCTTCGTAATAGGCGCGCTTTATCGCCTGACTGTAAGCAAAGACATCCGCCGAGCCATGGCTCTTGATGACCGTGCCTTTGAGTCCCAGCAAGCTCGCACCGTTATAGCGACGGTGATCAAGACGTTTCTTGAAACGATTAAGTACAGGCAATGCCAATAACGCAATCAGCTGCGTCAGCAGATTACGTTTGAATTCTTCACGGAGAAAGCGGGCCATCATCTGAGCCAGGCCTTCGGAAATCTTGAGCGCAACATTACCTACAAAACCGTCACAGACAACCACATCCGCTTCGCCCTTGTAGACGCCATCACCTTCTACATTGCCCACAAAATTGAGATCGGTGGCGCGAAGCAGTTCAGCAGTCTGTTTGACGACTTCATTACCCTTGATATCTTCTTCGCCGATATTGAGCAGTCCGACGCGTGGCGCAGCAATATGCTCAACAGCGCTTGTCAGTATCGAACCCATCACAGCAAACTGCAGCAGATGTTCTGCCGTACAGTCGACGTTGGCACCCAGATCAAGGAGACGGGTCTCACCCGTCATCGTTGGTATCACCGTACAGATTGCAGGACGATCAATACCCGGCAGCATTTTGAGCACAAAGCGGGATATCGCCATGAGTGCACCGGTATTACCCGCTGAAACGCAGGCAGCCACCTCTCCGGATTTCACCAGATTGATGGCAACGCGCATTGATGAGTCTTTTTTATTTCGTAGCGCAAGGGCCGGTGATTCATCCATAGCAACCACTTCCGTGGCATGGACAATTCTCAACCGGGCCTTGAGGGCTTCTGCCGGGGACGCACGACGCAAACGGCCTTCCAACTGGTTGGCATTACCTACCAGTGTTAGTTCGGCATCGGGAAACTCCGCAGCAAAAGCCAGCGCAGCAGCGACCGTGACCTTGGGGCCATGGTCGCCACCCATACAGTCAATCGCGATTTTGACGGTCATATCCGATCAAACTTCACGGTTAACATGGTCAGGCAAGTTTTCCTGACCCAAGTCCAATCAGGCCTCAGTCGTTTTAACGACCTTCTTGCCGCGGTAAACACCCGACGGCGAAATGTGGTGACGGCGATGAACTTCACCCGTCGTTGGCTCGATGGCCAGCGGCGGATTGCTCAGGGAATCATGGGCACGATGCATGCCACGCTTCGACGGGGATTTTTTGTTTTGTTGAACAGCCATGTTGTTACTCCTGATTAAATCGATACTGCCTGTTTTACTGCCAATCAACTTCCGGAAAATACTTCCGGAAAGAATTCCTAGTTCAGCCCTTTTGCTTTAAGCCGGGCCAGCGCGGCAAACGGATGATCTTCTGCCGGTTCAGGCGCTGCTTCAGGCAACGCGCAAACCTCGTGCAGCGGGACGATGGGCAGGGAAAGAATCAACTCATCTTCCACCAGATCCAATGTCCGCACCTTGGGAGGCACAGGCATCGGCAGATATTCCCAGTCCAGGTTGTCCAAATCCTCTTCGGACGCATCCAGACGGGCAAGCTCTGCCTCATCCGCCACCCACTCCACGGTGTGCCTATGGTCTATAACCACGGTCACCGGCTGCAGGCAGCGCTGACAGGACTGTTCCAGTGTCGCAGCCAGCCCGATGGTCGTTGTTGGTCGCCGATCAGCACTCATCGAGGCTTCCAGCGTTACACGCACAACACCACTCGAACTGGTCAGTAGCTCTACCAGTCGCGGAAAAACAGACACCGGTACATCCACACACGCTTTAAATCCCTCACGTGCAAAGATATTCGGGTCAAAACTTTCCGGCAAATCGGCAGACAACATCCAGACCTGTCCCGTTGAAAAACGGCGAATGATACCATCGGCAGGACGAATTGTTGACTGTTTTCTTGCAATATTCATCGCCAAGCCATTGAAAGCGCACCAAACATGACCAGCCTAACACAGCCAGAACAGGCCCAGATCCCCACCCGACGACTGATTCTCGGTTCCAGCTCGGCTTATCGCCGTGGCTTACTAGAACGATTGGGCTTGCCATTTAGTGTCATTAGCCCGGATATCGATGAAAGCCCCCTTGCTCAGGAGCACCCCGCCGCCACAGCCCGCCGGCTCGCCCGTGAAAAAGCAAAAGCGGTAGGCGCCCAACTGGCCACTTCAGAACAGGATGCTTTGGTTATCGGTAGCGATCAGGTGGCTGTCATGGGCGACCAGGTCTTTGGCAAACCCGGCACCCACGAGAAAGCCGTGGCTCAGCTTCTAAGGTTAAGCGGCCAGATAGTCGTCTTTGAAACCGCCCTTTGCCTCTACGACGTACTCAACGATATAGTCCATGAAGAACTCGTGAGCACGGAAGTAGAATTCCGCGAGTTGAGCCTGGAAGAAATCCAGGCTTATCTCAAACGTGAACCTGCCTATGACTGTGCAGGATCGGCCAAATCGGAGGCGTTAGGAATTGCGTTGCTAGACCGTTTAAGCGGAGATGACCCGACAGCCCTGGTCGGCCTTCCACTCATTGCACTCTGCCGCATGCTACGACATGCCGGTATGAACCCCCTACTCGTTTGATCCATCGGACACTATGACCACCCTTCATTTGATTCCGGTACCACTTTGTGAGCTGAACGAGGCAGATCCGTCGACGGCATTAACCCCAGACGTACTAGATTTGACCCGTAAACTTCGTTATTTTGTGGTTGAAAACGCCAAAAGCGCCCGTGCATTTCTTAAAACAGTAGGCATGCCGGTACCAATAGCCGAATTGGACATAAAAGAATTGCCCGGTCGGGGCAAAATGGGTAAATCCGAAGCAAAAATCAGTGATTGGGATGCATTATTGGTTCCGATTGGCGAAGGAAACCCTATTGGACTGCTTTCAGAAGCAGGCTGCCCGGCTGTGGCTGACCCCGGCTCTGATCTCGTTCAACGCGCGCACCAGAAAGATATCCCGGTAATGCCTCACATCGGCCCCTCGTCCCTCCTGCTCGCACTCATGGGCTCGGGGCTTGGAGGACAACATTTTGCCTTTCACGGCTATTTACCCCAGGATGAGGCCAGCCGCAAACAGGCTTTAAGCCGACTGGAAGAGGAATCACGCAAGCATGGGCAAACCCAGATCGTGATCGAAACTCCCTATCGAAACCGTGCTTTCTTCGAAAGCCTGATCAATAGCTTAAAACCAGATACGCAATTATGTGTTGCAGCTGATCTGACCATGCCATCGCAACTGCTAAAAACCCAGACGATCCAGGCTTGGAAAAAAACCGGTGCGCCCAGTATAGACAAAAGGCCGGCGGTTTTTTTATTCAAGCGTTAACAATGTGTTAGCCGTTACATTTAATCCACTGATTTAAGTCGTGAATCGAGTCAACCACCGCGATTGGCGCACAATCCATCAGGGCCGACACCGGGTGTGCACCGTGTGTAATACCCAATCCGACGGCGCCTGCATTCTGCGCCATGAGCAAATCATGGGTGGTATCACCGATCATTAACGTTCGTTCAGGTGCAACCGCAAACTGATTAATAATCTCTTCCAGCATCTGAGGGTGCGGCTTCCCCCGCGTTTCATCTGCTGTACGGGTAGTATCAAAATACCGTCCTAGACCGCTGTGCCCCATAGCCCGATCCAAACCAACTCGACTTTTACCCGTCGCCACAGCAACCCAGCGGTTTTCTGCCTGCAACTGCGACAATAAGTCTTCAACGCCGGGGAAAAGGGTCAGTTCATGATCGCCCGATAAATAATGTCTGCGGTAGGCACTAACCAGTTCGTCATAACGCGATTCCTCCAGATCCGGAACCGCATGCTTAAGCGCATCAAGTAGACCCATGCCAATAACGTAACGCGCCTTATCGTCCGATGGTTTTGCGGCCCCGACCTCAACGCTGGCCGCTTGAATTGCCCGCACTATGGCCGCTGTCGAATCCAGTATGGTGCCATCCCAGTCAAATACAACAAGGTCATACTTGCGATTGTTCATGTTATTTATCAAGTTTTAGGATTGTCGATCGAGTTAAGAAACTGATCCAATTCCGGGGGCAACGGGGCTTCGATATTTAATACCGCTCCCGTAACCGGATGCTTGCAACGCATACTGGCCGCATGCAGGAACATCCGTTCAAGCCGTTTTGTTTGAGCCAGGGTTTTATTCAATGCAAAGTCACCGTATTTGTCATCGCCGACGATCGGATATCCCAATGCCGCTAAGTGCACGCGAATTTGATGCGTCCGGCCGGTTTTAAGCTTGGCCTCAACCAAGGCATAGCCCGGATACTGCTTTTTAAGTCGAAAATGCGTTTCGGCCGGCTTTACCTCGGGTGACTGCAAATCTCGCCCCTTGGCGATACGAACCCGACGCTCCCCTTCCGGGGTCAGATACTTATAGAGCGGTAGCGTCACCTGGAGTGACTTTTCAGACCAAACCCCAGGCACCAGGGCCAAATAGCGCTTATCGCCCTTTTGTTCACGAAACATATCATGCAATGCCACCAGTGCCGCCCGTTTCTTGGCAACCAGTAATACACCCGAAGTTTCACGATCCAGTCGATGCGCCAGTTCGAGTAGCCGAGCCTCAGGGCGTTGTGCCCGCAATGCTTCGATCAAACCCCACGCCAGGCCGCTGCCACCATGCACCGCAATGCCGCATGGCTTATTCAACGCGATCAAGGCCTCATCTTCGTAAAGAACCGGCAATTCCACCATGGGGGCCACAGGCGGCTTATCTTGAGAAAAAGCCTGGCAACGTACTGGCGGCAAACGGAGCTCATCGCCTTCATTCAAACGCTGATCAGGTTGGCAACGTCCACCATTGATACGCACTTCGCCGCTACGGACAATCCGGTAGATCCGGCTTTTAGGGACGCCTTTTAAATGTCGTAACAGGTAGTTATCCAGTCGCTGACCGGCCTCTTCTGCATCTATGACCCGACGCTGCACAGCAGGTGCCGTTTGCGCAACCGCAGCGTCATTGTTCTCAACAGCATAAGCAGTTGGTTTAATGGGGGTTTTTGGTGTTGCGCCGCGCATATGCGAAGTTTTTTGTCCCAAAGGACGTGTCGGCGTTCTATTACTGCGTGTCATGGCTTATACTCTACACGTTTGTGCTGCCAGCAGGTCGCCTATCCGGTGTAAACCGGTTCGATCTGCCCGGATTCCGACCCGAGATCGTCGATCCACGCGTTCGTGATTCGTGACCATCCGGCGCAGCCAGACCGGGCTATGACGACCCGCCCAGACGAACACAAGCGGCCGTCACCGACTGACACACGCCCGGCGTATGCAGTCCCGAATGCAGCAACGGCAGGTTATGCGTCCCAAGATGCCTTGACCTGTCGGTCGTAATTGATTGGCCTTGTCCGAACGTCCGGCTTGGGATCCACACAGGATATCCCCTGCCTCGCCCTGAGAGCACGCCGCGCGGAAAGCCACGATTACAACGCAGTGACCCTGCCTACGGGAATGCCCGTGCCGGTGCTTTTGGAGCACCAAGTATGAAACGCATGCTATTTAATGCGACGCAAGCTGAAGAACTACGCGTCGCTATCGTCGAGGGCCAGAAGCTCATCGACCTCGACATCGAATCCGCTGCCAAAGAACAGCGCAAGAGCAACATCTACAAAGGCGTCATCACCCGCATCGAACCATCGCTGGAAGCGGTGTTCGTTAGCTACGGCGCCGAACGTCATGGCTTCCTGCCCTTCAAGGAAATTGCCCGCGAGTACTACGCCCCGAATGGCGAAGGTAGCCGCGCCAAAATGCAGGAAACCCTTAAAGAAGGCCAGGAACTCATTGTCCAGGTCGACAAGGACGAACGTGGTAACAAAGGCGCTGCCCTGACCACTTACGTATCGCTGGCTGGCCGTTATCTGGTGCTGATGCCGAATAATCCACGCGGTGGCGGCGTATCACGTCGCGTTGAAGGCGATGATCGTTCGGAACTGCGCGATGCCATGGCCCAGCTGACTGTACCGGAAGGCATGAGCCTGATTGCCCGTACCGCAGCCATCGGCCGTACCGCAGAAGAACTGCAGTGGGACCTTAATTACCTGATGCAACTATGGACGGCGATTGATTCTGTCGCCAAGGATAACGTTGCGCCGTTGCTGATTTTCCAGGAAGGCAGTCTTGTTATTCGCGCCATCCGCGATTACTTCCAACCTGATATCGGTGAAATCCTCATCGATACGGATGATATCTACGAACAGGCGCTGGCATTCATGAGCCAGGTGATGCCGAATAACGTCAATCGCGTTAAACGGTACCGTGATGATGTCCCCCTCTTCTCACGCTTCCAGATCGAGCATCAGATCGAATCCGCCTATGCCCGCCAGGTGAATCTGCCTGCCGGTGGGGCGATCGTTATCGATCACACCGAAGCACTGGTTTCTGTTGACGTTAACTCGGGTCGTTCAACCAAAGGTAGCGACATCGAAGAAACTGCACTTAAAACCAACCTGGAAGCGGCTGATGAAATCGCCCGCCAACTCCGCCTGCGTGACTTGGGTGGCCTAATCGTTATCGACTTTATCGATATGGAAAGCGCGCGCAATCAGCGTGAAGTTGAGAACCGCCTGCGTGATGCCCTGCATCACGACCGCGCCCGTGTACAAACCAGCAAGATCAGCCGCTTCGGTCTGCTTGAACTGTCACGTCAGCGTCTGCGTCCAGCGCTGGCTGAAACCTCATATATCACCTGCCCGCGCTGCACCGGTACTGGCCATATCCGCTCGACCGAATCGGCAGCACTACATATTCTGCGCATCCTCGAAGAAGAGGCCATGAAGGAGAACACGGCAGCCGTTCATACCCAGGTACCGGTTGATGTGGCCACCTTCCTGCTCAACGAAAAACGCGCTGACATTCAGGCGATCGAATTGCGTCACAAGATCACTATTCTGCTGCTACCGAACAAGAATCTTGAAACACCTGCTCATCATATTCAGCGTTTGCGTCACGATGAGCTGAATCAGGATGATGTTCGTGAGCCTTCGTACAAGATGGTTGATCAGTCACTGACTGAACTACCGGCTTACGCAACAGAACAGCAAAAGAACCAGAATCGTCCGACCGCAGCCATCCGCAACATTGCTCCGGCACAACCGGCACCGATTTCCATGGAATCGACAACGCCACCAGAACCGATGCCGGAAGAAAAAACCGGCTTTATGACCAAGCTATTTAGCTGGTTAAGTGGCGACAACAAGAAGAAGCCGCCTGTTGAAACAGCCCGTCCACGGACCCCTCGCGAACCTCGGGAAGGTCGCGGCAACGGCCGTCGACAAAGCGCTGACGGGGAAGGTCGTCAGGGTCGTGAACGCGGTCCTCGCGGCGAAGGTCGCCAGGGTCGTGAACGCGCTCCGCGTCCGGAAGGCCAGGAGCCACGTCGCAACAATCGTGGCGACCGTGCCGCAGCGCCAAGCGAAACTGGTACGGAAGAAGCTAGCCAGAACAATGGCGGAAATAACCGCCGCCGTGGTGGCCGTGATCGTCGACCGAATAATACCGAGGCCGCACCAACAACTATCGAAAGCCCGGCTCTGACTCATGCTGAAGGGGTAACACCTACTGAAGCAACCGGAGAAAGCGGCAACGGCAATAGCCGTCGCCGTGGTCGCCGTGGTGGTCGCCGTGAGCGTGGTGAGCGTGGCGAACGTTCATCAGCGGTGACTGAGCAGCAGTCTGACAACACCGTTGAGCAATCAACCGACGTTAACGTGATGCCTACCGAACAGCACACTGCACCGGCAGTCGCTATTCAATCAGCACCGGTTAGCACGCCGGCAATGACAGAATCGGCGCCGACCATTACACCGGTTGCCCAGCCTGTCGTCGTTGAGGTAGCGGCACCTGTTGCAGCACCTGCGCCTATTGTGACGCCAGCACCCGCTGTTGCATCTGCACCTGTTGTTGAAACAGCCCCAGTACCGCAACCAAAACCGGCACCGGTGGCACCAGCAGCACCGGTTTCACTGGAAGCGGTTGGACTGCAAATGGTAGAAACCGATCCGAGCAAGCGTGCCAGCATCGCTGCCGCACCTGCTGAAAAGCCAGTGCGCAAACCACGTGCACCACGCGCCAAGGCAGTGATCGTAGAAGAGCCATTACAGATGGTAGAAACCCGTAAAGAATAAAACGGGGATGCACCAATAAAAAACCAGGCTTCATGCCTGGTTTTTTATTGCGTATAACTTTCTAGCTTAGCTAAGCTTTGCTTTAGCGGATGGCTTAACCAGGGCTTTGGAGGATTCTGTCTCTCCGCGCTCACGCAGAATATTATCCAGCAATCCCTCTGCTGCATCTTCAATCATATCAAGCACCAGATCAAAATCATGAGCCAGCCCATAGTATGGGTCAGGCACTTCATCGTCATCGAACTGGCGGGCGTAATTCATAAAAAGCTTGAGTCGGTGCAAACGATTGGCAGGGCAAAGCTTGCGTAAGGAATCCAGATTACTCCGGTCCATGGCCAGGACCAGATCGAAATACTCAAGATCTTCAGGCGCTACCTTGCGGGCTCGTAATTCGGACAAATCATACTTACGTTCTGCAGCAGCACGCTGAGTGCGCGCATCAGGCGTTTCACCGACGTGATAACCATGCGTACCGGCGGAATCTATTTCCAATTCACCGAGCAAACCACGCTGCGCAGCAAGACGGCGAAATACAGCTTCCGCTGTTGGCGATCTGCATATGTTGCCCATGCAAACGAACAATACTCTAGTCATCCGCTCCCCCCTTCTGGACACCCTATAGCCCGAAACGGACAAACATCTCCGGATCGACAAATTTTTCTATGGCGTCTCTTTACCGTTATATTTTCTTACATTGTTCCATAATTATCATAAACGTGCACAATCATGCCCATGCCTAAGTCAAACGCTCAGCTTCGTACTGGTTTTCCTGTAATACTGGCGCTTCTGGTTTCAGCTTGCGTTTCAGGTCCGCTCAAGATCAACCAATCCGGCAAAGCAGCTGAAGTGATCGATGATCGCGCTCCAGCGCCCATAAAAAAGTTGTCCTACCAGGTATTGATTATCCCCAGCGGGGGCATACAGACCAGTTACATTTCAGATAAGACCTCTACAGTGGGTGGTTTTCTAGGGAGCATGGTTGTCGGACCAATCGCGGGCGTTGTTGGTGGGCTGGCAGCTTCAACCGCTGGTAGCGCAGCTGCTTCCAATGCGGAAGAAGCCGCTTCCCGCAACGTAGACAGTAAAGATGTCGCTCAAGCCATCGCTCCGGTCAATCTGCCGGTTTATCTTGCGCAGAAGCTATCGGATCAACTAAAAGGCTGTGGGATCGACACCGTGGTCTATCCGCAGACCCTGGATCCCGACCGTATTAACTGGGATGCCACCCACCTCACGCTGCCTGCCGGATTTAGGGACAACCTCACCCCATACCGATTCTTTCTGCAGGCCGGCATCGTTAATATCAAGCTCAGATCCGGGCTTAAGGATGACACCCTGGAAGGGTCAGCTTTTGTGCGTGTGTACGAATCGCGCAGCCTCAAACAGATCGGGCGCTATAGCTATAGCAGCGGTACAACTGGCTCAGTGACTTTGAACCATTACAGTAAAACATCACCGAAACAGGCAACAGAGCTCGCCCAGGCATCCAGAGCCGTCACCCAGTATCTGGCCAGCGGCATCGGGACAGATATGTGTGCGGTCATGAAGAAATTCTGAGGCAACTAACTGCTAGTCACCTTTAGGTGCAGCGCCGAAGAGTTGCTCTTTTAGCCTGAATAATTGATCTCGCGCATGGGCTGCCGCTTCGAACTCCAGATTCTTCGCATGTTGTTGCATGGCCTGTTCCAGTTTACGGATTTCTGCCGCAACTTCTTTCTCCGACATCGTCTCGTAATGTTTACGCGTCTGTGCGGCCTTTCGGCCAGCTTGTGCGTCACTGGAATCTGAATACCCGGTGGTATAGACACCGTCAATAATGTCCTTGATCCGCTTCTGAACACCACGCGGGACAATACCGTTCTCAGCATTGAAGGCCAACTGCTTGTTGCGACGTCGTTCGGTTTCATCAATGGCCCGACGCATCGAACCGGTAATCTTGTCTGCGTAAAGAATAGCGGTCCCGTTGATGTGACGCGCGGCACGACCAATCGTCTGTATGAGGGAAGTTTCTGAGCGCAGAAAACCCTCCTTATCCGCATCCAGAATGGCTACCAGCGAGACTTCAGGAATATCCAGACCTTCGCGCAATAGATTGATCCCCACCACCACATTGAATACGCCCAGGCGGAGATCACGAATAATCTCTACCCGCTCTACCGTATCGATGTCCGAGTGCAAGTAACGCACCTTGATACCGTTTTCAGTCAGGTAATCCGTCAGGTCTTCTGACATGCGTTTGGTCAGGGTCGTCACCAGAATGCGCTCATCAAGCGCCACACGCTTACGAATCTCACCCAGCAGATCATCGACTTGCGTCATCGCCGGACGCACTTCAACGACAGGATCTACCAGCCCGGTCGGGCGCACCACCTGCTCGACAACCTGCCCCGCATGTTCCTTCTCATAGGCAGCAGGGGTTGCTGATACAAACACGGCCTGGCGCATACGTTGTTCGAACTCATCAAACTTGAGCGGGCGGTTATCGAGTGCCGAGGGCAAGCGGAATCCGTAATTCACCAGATTTTCCTTGCGTGATCGGTCACCCTTGTACATAGCACCCACCTGCCCGATGGCCACATGGGATTCATCGATAAAGATCAGCGCATTGTCTGGCAGGTAATCAATTAGTGTCGGCGGCGGATCACCGGGGTTGCGCCCTGAAAGATGACGAGAATAATTCTCGATGCCCTTGCAGAAACCAACCTCATTGAGCATTTCAATGTCGAACTTGGTCCGTTGCTCCAGGCGCTGCGCCTCAACCAGTTTCGCTTCAGAGAGGAAGAATGCACGCTGTACATTCAGCTCTTCCTTAATGCCTTCAAGCGCTCGCAAGACAGTGGCGCGAGGCGTCACATAGTGACTCGAAGGATAAATCGTAAACCGAGAAAGACGCTGGCGGATTTCACCGGTTAGCGGATCAAACAACTGTAGGCGTTCGACTTCATCATCAAATAACTCGATACGTAAAGCATGCTCGGCATGCTCGGCCGGAAATACATCAATCACATCTCCCCGAACCCGAAAGGTACCGCGCTGGAAATCCATTTCATTGCGGCTGTATTGCATCTCGGCAAGACGTTTGAGCAGATCTCGCTGTTGGATTTTGTCACCTTCACGCACATGCATGATCATCTGGTGGTATTCGTCCCGATCACCGATGCCATAGATACATGAAACGGTGGCTACGAGGATGCAGTCCGTGCGTTCAATCAGGCTCTTGGTCGCCGACAGGCGCATCTGTTCAATATGCTCGTTGATCGACGAGTCTTTTTCGATAAACAGATCCCGGCTTGGCACATAGGCTTCCGGTTGATAATAATCGTAATAGGAGACGAAATATTCGACTGCATTCTCCGGAAAGAATTCCTTGAACTCGGCATAAAGTTGGGCGGCCAGTGTTTTGTTGGGGGCCAGAACCAGTGCCGGGCGACCACTACGGGCGATCACATTGGCCATCGTATAGGTCTTACCAGAACCCGTTACGCCTAGCAGGGTCTGAAATGAAAGCCCGTCGGCCAGCCCGGATAATAATTGCTCAATAGCGGCTGGCTGGTCCCCTGCAGGCGGGAACGGCTGATGCAGCCTAAAGGGGCTTCCGTCGAAGGTCACCACTTTGGACGCGGTGCTCGTTGCCAGTTCGGAAATAGTCGGAGTTACGGGGATCATCAATCAGTTCTCTGTTGCAGCACATTCAACGGCATAGAAACGCTATGCCATGTTAAAATTTTCGGGTTATCAGGTGCCGTAGAGCACAGTTTAACGCGTCATTCCTCATTTTCTCCATGCCGGCGCAGCCGGCGGCCACCGGAGCTCTTATGTCCTCGATTTTTGCTGATGTCGCACTCGCACCACGCGACCCGATCCTCGGCCTGACCGAAGCCTTTAACGCTGATACCCGCGCCAACAAGGTAAACCTTGGTGTTGGCGTTTATTATGATGACGCGGGCAAGTTGCCCCTACTCAAGGCTGTTCGTGCCGCTGAAGAAGCCCGCATGAAAAATCCACCTGCTCGCGGCTATCAGCCGATCGAAGGCTCTGTTGCCTACGACCAGGCAGTCCAGGCCCTACTCTTCGGCCACGACACCCAGCTACTTCGTGACAAACGTGTTGTCACCGCTCAAGCTATTGGCGGCACCGGCGCACTTAAAATCGGCGCCGATTACCTGAAGCGTCTGGTACCAAACGCCACCGTTTACATCAGTGACCCATCCTGGGAAAACCACCGTGCCCTTTTTGAAGCTGCCGGTTTCCCCGTAGATACCTACGCCTATTACGATTCGACGACCCGCGGCGTTAATTTTGCGGGCATGCTGGCTGATCTAAACGCCATGCCGAAGGATTCGATCGTCCTGCTGCACGCCTGTTGCCATAATCCAACGGGTGCTGATCTCAGCAACGAACAATGGGATCAGGTCATTGATGTGATCCGTGCGAAGGGCCTGATTCCTTTCCTGGATATGGCCTACCAGGGCTTTGCTGAAGGCATCCAGCCAGATGCCATCGTTCTCGACAAGTTCGCTCATTCAGGCCTGCAATTCCTGGTGTCATCGTCCTTCTCGAAGTCGTTCTCCCTATACGGCGAACGCGTTGGCGCGTTGTCGATTGTGACTGAGTCTGCTGATGAATCAGCGCGCGTCATGTCTCAATTGAAGCGTGTTATCCGCACCAACTATTCCAACCCACCGACGCACGGTGCTGCTGTTGTCGCTGCCGTGCTGACCAGCCCTGAGCTGCGTGTTATGTGGGAGCAGGAACTGGCTGAAATGCGTGAGCGTATCCGCGCCATGCGTATTGCGCTGGTAGACAAACTCAAGTCTAAAGGGGTCAAACAAGACTTCAGCTTCGTCATCCAGCAACGTGGCATGTTCTCCTACACCGGCCTCACAGCCGCCCAAGTAGACGTTCTGCGTGACCAATACGGTATATACGCAGTCTCTACTGGTCGTATCTGCCTGGCAGCACTGAACAGCAAAAACATTGATGCCGTGGCAGATGCCATTGCAGCTGTTGTTGCCTAATCAGGTATCCGTTGCACCAAAACGCGCCTTCGGGCGCGTTTTTTTATGGTTAAAGTGATTAACGCGCCTGGTAGGGTTGTGAATGACGACGGTGCTTCTGCCAGTTATTGATATATTTTTCGGCAATAGGACCAGACTCGATAATCACCAGATTCTCGGCATTGCTCTTTTCAGCTGCCCGCGTGAAGTTATAGCTACCGGTTATCACCACCTGACCGTCAATGATCATGATCTTATTGTGGGCAATCGCATGACGGTCATCAATGTATGTGCTGATACCACTGTGGCTTGCATAGTCTGCCGCTGAATACTTCTGACTGCGCTGACTTTTATCCAGCAAGATAATGACATTGACGCCCCGGCTACGGGCGTCACCCAGTGCCGAGGCAATTGCAGGATTGGTAAAGGAATAGGCCTGAACCAGAATCGAATCTTTAGCACCGGCAAGCTGCTCAAGAATCGCCATCTCGGCCGAATCACCCGGTGTGAAATAGACGCGTATATGTGTCTGGGGAACCATCACCGGTGCAGCTGAGCTTTGTGCAGATGCCTGCGGTAAAGTGCCGACGGCCGTTGCCAACAAGCCACCCCAGATCAGGGCGATACGGCAGCAAGACATCTATTTACGGTCATCCGGTTTATCAGCGGGTTCTTCTTGCCCATTGAGCACTTCCGAACGGCTAAATCCATACTTGAGCTGCGCCTGCATGATCTTCTGGGCGATATCGGTGTTCTGAGCCTTAATTGCCCAATCCACAGCGCTTTCGTCATTTCGTGTCCAGGTTGGGTCGGCACCGGCGGCAAGCAGACGATCCACCATGTCTTCCTGACCTACCTGTGCCGCATACATTAGCGCAGACACATGGTTCGGGTTATAGGCATTAGGATCAGCACCCTTATCCATCAGAAAATTGAATATCTCTGTCTGCTTACCGACAACGGCATAGGTTAGCGGCTGCCAGCCCTGCGGGCGCGTTACGGGTACGCCACGGGCAACCAGACTCTGCACGATGGGCATGCTGCCTTTGAGTGCGGCGTAATTAAGGGGATCATCACCTGAGCGATTTTTGATCTTCGGATCTGCCCCACCCTTCAACAAGGCATCCGCCGCCGCGGGTGAAAGATTGGCCGCAGCATGAATAAGTAAACTATTACCTTGCTTATCCTTGTAGTTAGGATCGAATCCAGCCTTCAAACCTTCCTGGATAGTCGCTGCGTCATCTTTCTTTGCGGCCATCACCATGTCATCTGCCGAGGGGGTCGCCAGAGCACACTGACTTCCAAGCGCAAAGCAAAGCGCTAGTAATATGCGTTTCATAAGCCGACCCTTGGCCCCAGAATCGAAGCCGATGCCGGGAAAAGATTGAGAAAGTTACGGCTACTAGCCGTTGCCACATCGGCATAAGGTATCTGACGCAAATCAGCAATCGCTTCAGCAACATGCCGCACATAGGCCGGCTCGTTGGGTTTTCCTCGAAAAGGAACGGGCGCCAGGTAAGGCGAATCCGTCTCAACCAGTAAACGATCAAGCGGTATACCCCGCGCGACTTCATGGACCTGATCCGCCTTTTTGAAACTAACAATGCCGGATAGGGAAATATAAAACCCCAAATCAATCGCTGCCTCGGCAATCGCTAAACTTTCCGTAAAGCAATGCAGAATACCGCCAACGGCATCCGCGCCCTCTTCCTTAAGAATCGCTAACGTATCCTCTGCCGATTCACGGGTATGGATCACGAGTGGCTTATTGAGTAGCTTTGCGGCACGAATATGGACACGGAAGCGTTCGCGTTGCCATTCCGGCCGATCTTTGTGCCAGTGATAATCCAACCCTGTCTCGCCAATCGCCAAGACCTTGGGGTGTTGTGCCAATGCGCAGAGTGTTTCCACATCCGGTTCCTGATGATCCGCATATTCCGGATGCACACCGACCGAAGCGAAAATATATTCATGGGCCTCGGCAATCGCCAGCACTTGCGGGGCTTCTTCTAGTGTTACCCCAATAGTCATACAGCCGGCGACATCATTAGCTTCCATGGCGGCTAACACTTCAGGCAAACGGTTAGACAAGCCATCAAAATCCAGGTGGCAGTGGGAATCAATCAAACGGGTCATAAGGCTTCAGCCTGTGTTTCATAAAGCGCCATCGTGCGCGAAAAAACGGATTCGAGAAACAACTTGATGTTCAGTGGGTGACCACTCAAGCGGCGGCAGCTCAGTAAAAAGTCCGGAAACTCCTGCAGAGCATCCTCATTCAGTGCACCCGCCAGGCGTTGAATTGCCGTGATTTGCTCTGGAAAAATTAGTGGCACAGACCCTAACCGAACCAGTTGCAAATCCAGGGTCCAGCGTTGCAGCCAATCAATCAGCAATGCCAGACGCAAACCGGATTGATCACCCTTGATGAGGGTCTCACAGGTTTTGGCTAACGCCAGTGGGTCCATCCGGGCCCCCAGCGGCAACTGGGACAGCAAAGCATCAACAATATTTACTTCTGCAATCGCCTCTTCCGTTGCCCCGGGTTGCTTTTCATCAGCCTGCGCCAGGGTTACCGCAAAGCGAAGCGCACCGGCGCAACGGTTCAGCCATAGTACCCCTTGCCGCAACGGTGGCTGGCAAGCCGCAATCTGCGCCCGTGCTACTGCTTCAGAGGGTACAGTCATCGGTACAGTCCGTGTACGACTACGCACGGTGGGCAGAAGTCTTTCGGCAGCATGGCTGACCAACAGAAAATGTACCCCCGAAGGCGGCTCTTCCAGCGATTTGAGGAGCGCATTGGCCGTCGCTTCATTCATCGCTTCAGCCGGTTCGATCAGAATAATCCGTCGACCCCGGTGACTACCTACCTGAATAAAGGATTCCAGGGCACGCACCTGGTCAATACGGATCTGCTCGCTTTTTTTCTTATCGGCCTTCGCACCCGGTTTGGCATCTTCAGACTCAGGGAGCTCTTCGCTATAGGCTTCAGGACGCAGACGACGGAAATCGGGATGGTTGCCAGATGCATGCCAGGTACAAGCCGTGCACTGGCCGCAAGCCACGCCATCCGGGCCTGGGGTATCGCATAGGAGGCTTGCTGCAACGGCTTCAGCAAATGCCAGTTTGCCTATACCGGCTGACCCCGTGAGCAGGAGCGCATGGGCCAGATGATCCGCAGCCTTGGCAGACTGAATCTGTGCCCAGGCATCGCGATGCAATTCAATCCAGTTAATCATGTCAGCTCAACAGGTCCGACAAAGCTTCCAGAATCTGGGTACGAACATCTGCCATGGGGACATCAGATGCGATCAGACGGATACGATCTGGGTAGCACTTCGCACGGTGATGGTAGGCATCTCTTACCCGTTGGTGAAAGTCAGCCGCTTCACGTTCAAACCGATCAAGGATGCGCGTGTCATGCAACCGGGCCTGTGCGGTTGCCACCGACACATCGAACAACAGGGTGCGATCCGGTTGCAGACCTTCCTGAACCCAGTGTTCCAACGCAGTAAATTTGCTCTCGGGAACACCTCGTCCGCCAACCTGATAGGCATAGGTGGCATCAGAAAAGCGATCTGATATCACCCAGGCGCCCTGAGCTAGCGCCGGACGAATCACAGCATTGAGATGCTCGGCACGCGCCGCAAACATCAACATCATTTCGGTTTCGGGGGACATCGGCTCATTGAGCAGCATTGCACGCAAAGACTCGCCGAGGGGCGTACCACCTGGCTCACGCGTTACAACAACGGCATGACCTGCCTGCGTCAGATGCGCTCGCAACCACTCGATATGGGAGCTTTTACCGGCCCCATCAATACCTTCAACCGTTATAAAACGGCCGCTATCCGCTGCTGCCATGATCAGGGTTTGCCTCGTTGAAATTGATTAACTGCCTGGTTGTGTGCATCCAGTGTTGCAGAAAACTGGCTTGTCCCATCACCCCGGGCCACAAAATAGAGCGCATCAGTTTTAGCTGGATGCGCCGCTGCCTGTAATGCGGCTAGCCCCGGCATACAAATCGGCGTGGGCGGCAGACCGGATCGCGTATAGGTGTTGTGCGGCGTATCACGCTGTAAATCGGCTTTGCGCAGATTGCCATCAAATTGTTCCCCGAGCCCGTAGATGACAGTCGGATCAGTTTGTAACCGCATACCCTGACGCAACCGGTTGATAAAGACCCCTGCAATCTGGGTTCGATCGGCCGCGGCACCGGTTTCCTTTTCCACGATCGAGGCAAGAATCAGGAGCTCATAGGGGTTCTTTAAAGGCAAACCGGGTTCCCGACCTTGCCAGACGACATTCAGCTGCTTTTGCATGGCAGAAAGTGCACGCTGCAAAACTTCTATATCTGCCGAACGTTTATCAAAACGATAGGTATCGGGAAAGAACCAGCCTTCCGGAGATTGTCCGTCCATGCCCAGCTTAGCCATAATTGCGTGATTAGCCATATCCCGGGTTGAATGGATGAGTTCAGGTTGAGCATTCAGGCGAGCACGCAGTTCACGAAAGGTCGCACCTTCAACAAATAACACCTCAGATTGGCTCGTATCCCCGCTGGAAAGCTTGCGTAACAGCGCCCACAACGCAATACCCTGATCGAATTCATAGCTGCCGGCTTTGATCGACGTTGACAAACCGGCCAGGCGACCCACCCCACTAATCACCCAGGCCGGCACGCCGACCCCTTGTTCATTCAGACTCTGGGCAGCCAAGCGGAGTGAGGCTCCAGCCGGCACCCGGACCAGCAATTTGGGCTCAGCCAGCGATACTGGCCAGAACAGTACCAAGAGGACGGCAACGGCCACCGCCGTGCCGGTTGCAAATAAGAATTTGGCCAAACTTTTCATAGCCCCTTATGATACCAACCTTAACCCACTTTAACCGGGCACAGACCCAGGACGCATACCAATGACTACCCCACGACTCATCGCATTACCCCACCTCGCGATTCTTGATATCTCGGGTGATGATGCCCAGGCCTTTCTGCATGCGCAGGTGCCCAGCGATATCCGTAAACTGGACATAAACTCTGCCCAGATTTCCGGTTGGTGTACGGCTAAGGGCCGCCTATTGACCACCTTTGTCATCTGGCCTACCGAGTCAGGTTACCGCCTGGTCCTCGCAAGTGATGTAAGGGATGCCATCGCCAAACGACTGAAAATGTTTGTGTTGCGGCTTAAAGTACAGGTAACCCCGTCCACTGATCTGGTCTACGGCCTGCTGGATCCGTCTGCACAACTGGGAGATCTAGTCCTGCCCACGGCAGACTGGCAAGTAAGCCGTAACAATGACATGACCGCCCTACGCCTGGATGCAACACGGGTACTGTTAACCGCACCGGAAAGCAACAGTGGTCTACTGGCACAGGAATGCAGCACAGCTACGCCAGATGATTGGTACCGTTCTGATATCGCAATGGGCTTCCCCCTGGTTACCCAAGCCACCAGCGAGCATTACGTACCGCAGATGGTCAATCTGGATAAGCTTGGCGGCGTCAGCTTTAAGAAAGGGTGCTATCCGGGGCAGGAAATCGTCGCCCGTACGCATTATTTGGGGAAAATCAAACGTCATTTGTACCGGATTCGTTCTAGCGAGCCACTATTAGCCGGATCGGAAGTGCGCTCTGCCGTCCTTAACGGTCAAAGCTGCGGCAGTGTGTTGAGCGCTGCGCCAAGCCTTGATGGCCAAACATGGGAGGCATTGGCAGTCCTACAGCAGGACGCTGCTGCCGGGGCTGTCTTTATCCTAAACGACAGCCACGAACAGGCCATTCACGTGATCGATCTTGTGCTCCCTGAAGAGGCCTGAGCAACCGGACAGTTCAATCTTCACTGATATTGACGGGCGTTCCTGCAGGAACGCGGTCAAACAGATCCACCATATCGCTGTTGCGCATACGGATGCAGCCATGCGAACCCGGCACACCTAGCACCGTGTTGTCAGGCGTTCCGTGGATATAGACATAACGGCGCATGGTGTCCACCTGCCCGCCCCGGTTTTTACCCGGTTCTTCACCACATAGCCATAAGATACGGGTCAGAATCCAATCCCTATCGGGCTGAGCGGCCATCAATGCTGGCGTACAAATTTCACCGGTAGGTCGTCGTCCTCTTAAAACGGCGCCTAAGGGTAATCCCTCACCAATCCGGGCCCGAATACGATGATGGCCACGCGGCGTCTGATAACTCCCAGACTGCTCGCCCACACCTTTAGCCGCTGATGAGATCGTGTACTGGCGCAATAACTGACCCGCATCATCCAATAGCTGAAGTGTTTGTGCAGCTACTGAGATCTCAATTCGCATCATTCACCTCGTTCATCGCCTTATCGGCGCGCGCTTCTTTAACCGCACGGGCTTCTTCGCGCCGACGCCGGAAAAAAGAAGAAACGACTTCGGCACATTCGTCTGCCAGCAAACCACCTTCTACATCAGCATGATGGTTCAATCGCTCTTCAGAGAACAGATTAACCACACTGCCGCAGGCACCCGTTTTAGGTTCGGTTGTGCCATACACAACACGAGAAATACGCGCATGCTGTATCGCACCGGCGCACATGGCACATGGTTCAACCGTCACATACAACGTACTACCCGGCAAACGATAGTTTCCCACCCGGGTCGCCGCATCACGTAGGGCCATCACCTCAGCATGCGCCGTAGGATCATGTCGAGTGATCGGCTGATTGAAACCCCGCCCAATTACAACCCCGTCAAGGACAACTAAAGCGCCCACCGGAACCTCATCCTGGGTAGCGCCATAACGGGCAAGGGCCAGAGCTTCCCGCATGAAAGTGATATCAAGATCAGACATCAGTCCATGTCCATACCATCATCGATATGCATTCGATGCAGAAAGCGGTGAATGATCGGCGTAAACGCGATCGCGGTCGCAGCAATCAGAATCAGACCGCAAAAAATAGCGTAAAGCCCAGCGAATAACTTTCCAGCAACACTCACCGGCGCAGCCAGAACCCCCATGCCCGATAGAATCATCGATGCACTCACAAAGGCATCGAGCCAATCTAGATCTTCAAAATAGTGATACCCCGCCATACCTGCAAATAGCGTTGCGCCAACAATCAAACTTCCGAAAAAAAACGATCGCAAAAGCCTTCCGGCAAACACATCACGGGTTGCCAAGGGTTCAGTCAGCTTTTCAAACGCAATAATCTCGGGAATACGCATGCGGCCATCCGGTTTAAAGGTATCTCAGCTTCGTATAATAACGGCTTATCGCACAGGCATTCACCTATGACACTCGACTTTGCCGGACAAACCGTATTATTTATTACGGCGATTGTGGCTAATTTCTTCTCTGCATTATCGGGTGGAGGCGTCGGTCTAATTCAGTTTCCGATCCTGATCTTCCTTGGCCTTAGCTTCGCCATGGCCCTGGCAACTCATAAAGTAGCCAGTGTGTTCCTGGGCGTTGGCGCCATTCTTCGCCACATGAAGTCCAGCCACCTGGAACGACGAACCAGTCTCATCATTCTGGCCTCAGGCATACCCGGGGTCATTCTTGGGGCTTCCCTCATCCTTAAAGCGCCCGAAAAAGAAGCGCTCATGCTTTTAGGTTTGCTCACGATCAGTCTGGGCGTCTATTCCATCTTTAAACCCCAACTGGGCGTTAACTACACGCCGAAAAACTGGTCGGGACGAGGCCTTAAAACTGGCATGGCAGGCCTTTTTCTAGTCGGCTTTTTAAATGGCTCCATTACCTCCGGGAGTGGATTATTTCTGACACTTTGGCTTATTCACCATTTTGGCCTGGACTACAAAAGAGCAATCGCCTACACCCTGGTCTTATGTGGGCTAGCCTGGAATGGCACCGGTGCTATCGTCCTTGGCCTGGCTGGCGACATCGCCTGGGATTGGTTACCGGCACTGATAACCGGATCAATTGTAGGTGGTTACCTCGGGACCCATATGGCCATTCGCCAAGGCAATAAGCTGATAAAGCGCTTTTTTGAGGCCACAACCATCCTGATCGGCCTGAAATTGCTATTCCTCTGAACTCTCGATCTAACGGTCAGGCCCCAAGAGGAGGCCTATAATAATTCTGCGATCAGCAATGGCTTGAGGAAATTTCAATGAATCTGGAAAAAGTAGTTTTTGGTTTTTTTATCGTGTTAGCAGCCACACTGAACTTTGGCTTCTTTATTGGAGACATTGATCGTCCTGAGCTGCATCATGTCTACGAACTATTTGCAGCCATTGTGATCAACCTGATCGCAACGACGCTCAAATTCGGTGACCGCACCCAGATAGGGGCTATTCATCTGGCTACCAGCCTAGTGGCTGATCTCCAGCTTATTGCTGCCGCTGTTACCTGGGGGTTTGCTGTGCACGTGCTGGGCTTAGGCATGACACCGGAAATCACTGCCAGTGTGGTGTCGCTCTCAGGCGGCGCCCTCTTCGCCAACGTGGTTTCAGTCATTCTACTGATCGCCGAAACGCTGATGATGCGGCGCTAAATTTCAGCAATGACTGCCTTAGTCGATACTAATCAATGAGCGTCCTTAACGACAGCGTGCTATTCCTCGTCCTGCGCAGGATGAGGGCGCCGCTGATCGTCATGATCCTTATTTACGCCATTTCGATTTTCGGGCTCGTACTGATCCCCGGTGTTGATGCAGCGGGTCGCCCCACCCCGCCCTTATCGTTCTTCGACGCCTTCTATTTCATCAGCTATACCGCCAGCACGATTGGATTTGGAGAAATACCGAATCCTTTTTCTTATGCGCAACGCTCGTGGGTCACCGTTTGCATCTACCTGACAGTAATCGGCTGGACTTACGCCATCTTGAGCATTCTTAATCTGCTTAAAGACGAAGGCCTACAACGCGCACTTGCCAGAAGCCGCTTCAACCGAAAGATTGAAAACCTCGCCGAACCGTTCTGCATCATCTGCGGCTTTGGAGAAACCGGTTCCTTGATCTGTAAGACGCTCGACCAGGTACAGATGCGCTTTGTCGTTCTTGACACCCGTGCCGAGCCCCTACAGGAACTGGAGCTCGGTGACTACATTGCCGACGTACCCTCCCTGCATGCAGATGCGCAACTTCCAGCAACGCTATTGCTTGCCGGCTTACGCCATAGCAACTGCAAAGCTGTATTGGCCGTCACCAACAGTGATGAAGCCAACCTTGCCATTGCCATGAACGTACGCCTACTCAACCCAGGTATTCCAATCATTGCCCGCGCCGAACATGCGGCAACTGCTGCCAACATGGAATCGTTTGGTACCAATTTCGTTGTCGACCCCTACACGCTCTATGCCCAACGACTCGCACTGGCTATGCGCAGCCCACACAGCTATCAGCTCGTTGAATGGTTAACCCGAGTTCCTGGGACGCCCCTGCCAGAATTGCATAAACCCCCAACCGGAAAATGGATCATCTGTGGCTATGGGCATTTTGGCCGCGCCATTGTCCAGCGCCTAGACAGCCTCGGGCTTCATGATCAGGTAAGCATCATCGATCCCCGCCCCACCAGCCCGGATGATCACCTCAGCATCATCAGCGCAGGCACCGAGGCAAACCCACTCATTGATGCAGGGATTAATGATGCTGTCGGTTTAGTCGCTGCTTCGGATAATGACGTTAATAACCTCTCAATCGCCATTACAGCCCGCGAACTCAATCCTGATCTTTTCATTGTCATGCGTCAGAGCAGCTCAGGCAATTCACTGCTGTTTGAGGCCTTCGATGCCAACCTGACCATGATCACAACCCAGACGGTCGCACATGCGTGTTTAAGCTATCTGACAACACCCATGCTCTCCCGCTTTATACGGGAGGTCGAGAGACAGCCAGCCGAATGGGCTGAATCACTCCTGGAAACACTCGCACCTATCTGCGCTGGTCTCGTACCCTTTGTCTGGACCACCCGTATTAATCGTGTCAAAACACCGGCACTGAATAAGGCCTTATTGGATTCAAAAGAACCAATCACGTTGTCTGTCATGATGACATCCAACCGAAACCGGGATAACACGCTCAAACTCACCCCGCTCATGCTCGAGCGTGCTGGTACGTTAATTTTGCGACCAGCACCTGACTTAGCTCTGTATACCGGTGACAAAATTATCTGGGCAGGTAGCCGCGAGGCATGGAACCAACAGAAACTCACTACCAGTTACGGCAACGCCCTCAACTACGTCATCACAGGCCGTTCGGATACGGGCAGCTGGCTGGGCAAATACCTGAATTCATGAAACGTCTAATCACCCTTATTCTGGCCTGCTTAGTCCTCAATGGCTGTGCATCTTATAGCGGTGCCGGACTCAAACCCGGCGTAGCCACCGTCAAAGACGTAGAGGCCACGATGGGCACCCCAGGCATGAGCTGGCAAAATGCTCAGGGCCAGGTAATCCAACTGGCCTATCCGCGAGGCCCTGCCGGTTGGGTTAGCTTCATGGTTTATTTTGATGACCAGGGCAAAATGATCCGAAAGGAACAAGTACTAGACCTCAAGCATTTCACAGAGATCAAAGTCGGTGATACCCAGGACCAAGTTCTTAGAATTCTCGGCCCCTACCGAGATACCTACCGTTTTCCACAGAAGAACTCCCTGGATTGGAACTGGGGCTGGTGTGATTCCAGCCTGCTGCGTATGGCTTTCACCGTCAGCTTTGACCAAGACACCCTGCTGGTTAAATCCACAGAGATCTGGCCCGATCCTTTCTACCAGCGTGGCGGTATGTACTCAACCTACTGCGAACCCTGGACAGGGGATGGATCTTTCGAGAATCCCTAGTGGGCGGTACTAGAAATGCAAAAGGCTACCTGAGGTAGCCTTTTTTGTTCTTGGTGGGCGGTACTGGGATCGAACCAGTGACCTCTTCCGTGTGAAGGAAGCCTTCTACCGCTGAATATAACCGCCCAACGAAGCGCGGATTCTAGTCAAATAGTCGATCTCGGTCAATCACAAGCTGCGGCGGGACATGACGAACCGGTAGAATATCGTTTTTACACGTTTACCGGATTCACACATGGTTCGCACCCGCTTCGCTCCATCGCCCACAGGTTTCTTGCACATTGGTGGCGCTCGTACCGCCCTCTTTTCCTGGGCCTTTGCACGGCATCATCAGGGGCAGTTTGTACTGCGCATCGAAGATACCGATCTGGCGCGTTCGACACCAGAAGCAGTCCAGGCCATTATCGATGGCATGAACTGGCTGGGGCTAGAGCATGACGAAGGCCCTTTCTACCAGACTCAACGCATGGATCGTTACAAAGCGGTTATCAAACAGATGCTGGAAGCCGGTACCGCGTACCCTTGCTACACCTCAACTGCGGAACTAGAAGCACTGCGCGCTGAACAAACAGCACGTGGCGACAAGCCTCGGTACGATGGCCGCTGGCGTCCTGAAACCGGTAAATCCCTGCCGCCTGTGCCTGATGGTGTCAATCCGGTCATCCGTTTCCGCAACCCAACTGAAGGCGTTGTTGCCTGGGATGATCTGGTTAAAGGGCGCATCGAAATCAGCAATACAGAAATGGATGACCTGATCATCGCCCGCGCCGATGGTACGCCTACGTACAATTTCTGCGTGGTGGTTGATGACTGGGATATGGGCATTACTCAGGTGATTCGTGGCGATGACCACGTAAATAACACCCCACGACAGATCAACATACTGAAAGCGCTGGGTGCACCGGTACCGCAGTACGCGCACCTATCCATGATTCTGGGTGATGACGGCCAGAAGCTCTCCAAGCGACATGGTGCGGTTTCGGTTATGCAGTACGATGACGAAGGCTATTTGCCTGAAGCCGTGATTAATTATCTGGCACGCCTAGGCTGGTCTCATGGCGATGATGAAGTTTTCAGCCGTGAACAATTTGTCGAATGGTTTGATTTGAACCACATTACCCCATCGGCTGCCCAGTTCAACACACAAAAACTTAACTGGCTAAATGCCCATTACATCAAACAAGCCGACAACGCCCGCCTTGCTGCTGAGGTGCGTCGACGCCTGGCGCTGCGTGAAGCTCAAGATACGGGTAGCCCTGCCATTGAAAGTATCGTTGCCCTATACAAGGATCGGGCTCAAACGCTGGTCGAACTAACCGATGCCGTTGAACAGCTACAAGGCAATCCAGCACCCAGCCCTGAGCTTAAAGCGCAACACCTTACTGATGCTACACGCCCTATTCTGGCGTCCTTCAGAGCGTCATTAGCTGTTGCAGAATGGGAAGTCTCTGCGATTGCTGCTGCACTCAAGGCAACACTTGCCGAGCACAGTGCGAAGATGCCGGCCTTGGCAATGCCTGTGCGTTTAGCGCTCGTAGGTCAGACACAAACCCCTTCCGTGGATGCCCTGATTGCCCTCTTTTCTAGAGATGAAGTGCTGCGCCGCATCGACAACCTGCTGGCATGTAGCAACTAAATCAGTGGCTTGCAGACTTTAGCGAGGAATCTTCGAAAAAGCTTTGCAATCCGGCCGATTTATAGGTATAGTTTCGCCCTGTTCCTGCTGTACCACGATCTTCGGGGGTATAGCTCAGCTGGGAGAGCGCTTGCATGGCATGCAAGAGGTCTGCGGTTCGATCCCGCATACCTCCACCAGTCGAAGTATGGCAAGAACAAGACGTTAGTTGTATCGACGTCCCCATCGTCTAGAGGCCTAGGACACCGCCCTTTCACGGCGATAACCGGGGTTCGAATCCCCGTGGGGACGCCAAGATTTGCGCGGAAGTAGCTCAGTTGGTTAGAGTACCGGCCTGTCACGCCGGGGGTCGCGGGTTCGAGCCCCGTCTTCCGCGCCAAATCGAACGCCTCTAGAAACGTCTCACCATCAAACCGCCTTCCGGCGGTTTTTTGTTTTCAGACACTTAAAAATCTCGTCTCATCGCCCGCTATGCCATATCTGGCGCGGGTTCACGCCAATTTGTGCTATCATACTGATTCATATAAATATTTATTCAGTCCGGCACCTTCGGTTGCCAGCAAAGGATCTCTTTCCGTCTCATGCTGCTACGCGCCATTCTTACTGCTGCACTCCTGACGCTATCGGCATTACCGATAGCATCAAGGGCTGCCGATCAGTCGACAGGTGTCGTTGCACCGGATAAATCGCCGATCAGCTGGGCGCGCGCTGTTAATACCCGGCCAGGTCGTGAAGCACCGGACCTGATGGAACGTCTGCGGGATGGCTTTGCCATGCCCGATCTAGACAACGAATTAGTCCGTAAATATCAGAACTACTATATCCAGCACCCGGCTGCCATGCGTCGCCTGCTGGATAACGGTCGTCGCTACGCATACTACGTTCTGGAAGAACTCGAACGACGTGGCATGCCCAGTGAGTTGGCCCTCCTCCCTATGGTGGAAAGCAGCTATAACCCCAAAGCACTTTCTCCAGCCCGAGCCGCCGGTCTCTGGCAGTTCATTCCCTCCACGGGTCGTCACTATGGTCTGAGCCAATCCTGGTGGGAAGATAATCGCAAAGACGTTGTCTCATCCACCGGCGCCGCCCTCGACTACCTGTCCTATCTTTTCAGCCTGATGGGTGACTGGCATCTCGCCCTGGCTTCCTACAACTGGGGTGAAGGTGCGGTTGGCCGGTCTGTTGCAAAAAATCAGGCACAGGGCCTACCGATCGGATACGATGATATTCGCATGCCGGCAGAAACCAAAAACTACGTCCCAAGATTGCAGGCCATCAAGAACATCCTGCGCGATCCACAGCTCGTTGCCCAGATGGGTCTGCCAGTCTTACCGAATCGCCCCTACTTTGAGTCGGTTGCCCTCTATGGCAAACACATCGATCTAGAAACCGTGGCCAAGATGGCCAACATCAGTGTCGATGAGGTTAAAGCGCTTAACCCGGAGCATTCACGTCCAGTGATGAAGGTTGAAACCATCAACCTACCCAAAGAACGGGTGAGTCAGTTCAAATCCAATCTAAATGCCTATCAGGAATCAGATAAACCCTTATCACGCTGGGGTAGTTATACCGTCCAGCCGGGTGAAAAGGCCGACCGCATTGCCGGTAAGTTCAATATGTCTCTGAGCCAATTGCAGGAGGCCAATGGGATCTCGATGAAGTCATTGAGCAAACCGGGGCAGCCATTACTGGTACTCAAGGACAGCACTACTGAATCCGCACCCGCTGCCTCTCTGACAGAGCTGAACGACAACACCCCAGTCAATGTGGCTGAAACACAAGACAAGCCCAGCGCAAAGGCCAGCAAAGCCGACAAGACCGACAGGGTCGAAAGTGCTGCCGCTAAAAATGGCAAGGGCGCTACCACCAAGGATGACAAAGGTAGCAAGTCCGGAAAACCTGAGAAGCCCACCAGCAAATCAGGCAATTCGGGCACTAAACCCGCTAGCAAATCAAACAGTGATAGCAAAATCGCCGGCAGCAAACCTGCTGCTAAAGGCGCTACCAAAGCAAGCGCTGACAAGTCTAAGCAGAAGAGCAAATAAGCCCTGCCTATTAGCACAAGTAGTAGCTAGTTCAATACAGGTACCGAGGCGAGCAATGCGCGTGTATAGGCGTGTTGAGGATTACTCAAAAGCGCTTGCGTGTCACCGGCTTCCACCACCTGCCCGGCTTGCATCACGACGACACGATCCGCCAGGTAACGCACCACCCCGAAGTTGTGCGTAATAAAGAGATAGGCAATACCCGTTTCAGCCTGCAGCTTTTGCAGCAGATTCAGAATTTGCGCCTGTACGGAAACGTCCAGGGCTGAAGTGGGTTCATCGCAGATCAGCACTTTAGGTGAGACAGCCAGGGCGCGAGCAATGGCAATACGTTGACGCTGCCCCCCGGAAAATTCGTGCGGAAAACGATCCAGCGCCTCGGGTGGCAAACCCACCCGGTCAAGCAACCTCGTCAGTGCCGTGTCGTCATAGTCACTGGCGGCCAGACCCAGTGCTCGCGGTCCTTCGGCAAGAATCTGACGAATGCGCTGGCGCGGATCGAGTGATGCAAAAGGATCCTGAAACACCATCTGTACATCCCGACGCCAGCCTTTAACGGGCTTGACCCCTAACCCGATGATCGGCTTACCATTGAGCACGACCGTACCAGACTCCGAATCGATCAAGCGCAAGATGGCTCTGGCCGTCGTGGTTTTACCACAGCCGGATTCACCCACAATCGCCAGCGTCTCACCCGGCATCAGATTAAAACTAACCCCATCAACCACCGGGTTTTCTGTTTTCTGCGATGGACGATGTAACATCGACGCTAAACGTTTGAGCCATAGACTACGCACAGGCTTATAGCGGATTCTTAATTCGGTTACCTCAAGCACGGGTTCAGCATCAAAAGTCGTTAATCGATCCGTTATTTTTGATTCAAGTGCTACCGGCAAGGTGTCATCACCCACGCGCCAGCAGAGCGCATGGTGCTGTGCCTGTTGCGACGCCGCTCCGGGCATTAAAACCCAGGGTGGAGACTCTTCCAGACAATGCGGTTCACGAACGGCACAGCGCGGTGCAAAACGGCAACTCATTGGCCAGGAGCCGAGTGGCGGCACACGCCCGGAAAGCTGGGCAAGTGGCTGACCCGGGATAGCCTTTTCGGGAAGCGCCGCCAGCAAGGCACGCGTGTAAGGGTGTGCTGGATGATTTAAAACCTCGGCCACCGGACCGCTTTCTACAATTTGTCCGGCATACATCACTGCTACACGGTCAGCCCGGGCAGCAACGACTGCAAGATCGTGCGTAATCAACAGCACGCCCATCTGGCGTTGCTGCTGTAACGCCTGAATAAGATCCAGAATCTGTGCCTGAAGTGTTACATCGAGCGCGGTTGTTGGCTCATCGGCTAACAAAATAGCCGGGTCTCCAGCGAGTGCCATAGCAATCATGGCTCGCTGCTTCATCCCGCCCGAGAGTTCAAAGGGATAGGCAGCTGCCGCTGCTATTGGATCAGGCAACCCTACCTGGGTAAGCAGGGCCTGTACTTCACTGGTACAGGCGTCCCCTTGTAATCCACGGTGTAATTGCAGTACTTCACGAATCTGCTCACCGATCCGCATCACAGGATTAAGACTGGTCGCTGGTTCCTGAAAGATCATGGCTATCCGGCGACCACGAATCTGGCGCATGCGGTCTTCTGAAACCCTTAAGAGATCTTCAGCTCGCTGCCCTGCTTCCTCACCAGCAAGCAGAACATGACCGGACTGACATCTTGCCTGCTGCGGCAATAAACGCATCAGCGCCAATGCTGTCAGCGATTTGCCGCAACCTGACTCTCCCAACAGCGCCAGTGTTTCACCGGCATGAAGTTGAAAACTAATGGCACTCAGGGCATCAACGACCCGAATCTCCTGATGAGACACGCTGCGCTGCGCAAAGCCCAGAGATAAATTGCGCACCTGAAGCAGTGGCGAATTCATGACTGACCCTCCGAACGCGGGTCGAGGGCATCACGCACGGCATCGGCCAGCAAATTCGCTGCCAGTACCAGCAAAACCATAAACAGAAAAGCTGCGGTCAGTGACCACCAGACTACCGGGTCACGTGACAACTCCATACGGGCGTTATTAATCATCAAACCAAAACTGAACATGGTCGGGTCCACCCCGATACCAATATAGGAGAGCACCGCCTCGGCCAGGACCAGTGAAGAAAACTCCATGACAAGGGTAATCAGAATGATCGGAAAGACATTGGGTAACACATGACGCAGCAGAATCTGACCAGCACTCACCCCAAACGATCGGGCCGCCTGAACGTATTCGAACTCGCGCATCTTGAGCGCTTCCCCGCGCAGCAGACGGGCGATACCTGTCCAGCTTGTCATACCGAGGATGATGCAGAGCGCCAGCAAACGGATATCACCACGCTCAACCGCAGTTGCAAACCATTCAGGATGATTATCGATCATCACCTGAATACTCAACACAGCGGCAGCAATTAAGAGCACCCCGGGAATCGCACTCACCGTTGTATATATATATTGGATGACATCATCTACTTTGCCACGGAAGTAACCGGCAGACAGGCCCATGGCAATGCCTAGTGGAAGCGTTACCAAAGTGGGCACCAGGCCAATCACCAATGCGGTACGCAAACTCTTTAGCACCTGATAAAGCACGTCCTGGCCCACCTTATCCGTACCGAATACATGAAAGTTGGTGCTCAAGCCAGCAAGGATACCTGCTATGACAAAAAGGACTGCAAAGGTAATGCTCGCCCAGCGCCAGGCTAGCCGGTTCTGTTGCTCATGATTTCCAATCAACCGCTGGCCTAGCTTACAAACCAACCAGAGCATTGCAAAAAGAAATCCACCCGCTAGCGCACCGAGACTGCCACGCACAAGCACATCACGCCAATAGCTTGCTGCATCAACGGGGCCCGGAGGAAATGCTGCACCCGCCACCTTAAGCCGTGGTGCCTCACGGCGCATTTCAACGGTGCCATCAGGCAGGGTGATTGTGAGCGGTTCTAACGCAGCCAAGGTTACGGCCAAAGGGGCGGAATAGGTTTTTTCATGATTCTTGCGAAGATCAGTCAACATCAGATCGAGTAACGAGTTCACTTCCACTGCATAGCGCACAGGGGACTCGGCCGTAGTGCGCGGCAGAGGTTCGCGCACATGAATAGAATCAAGCAATGCAAAGCACGCAGCGACAGCCAGAAGTACCGCAGAGACGACTGCCAATCGTTGCCGGAATACTTTTTGCCAGACGGCACGCTGTAGCGGCGAGCGGAGAATGACAACCACTGAAATCAAAAACAAAACGAACAGTGCCCACAACAGCACATCGGTGGCCAGCCAGACCCATAGGCTCTGATTCAATGTCGAGAAAAGTGTCGTCAGTGTCATGGCGGCCTACTTCAACCGAATCCGCGGATCTACCAGCGTGTAAGACAGATCCGTCAGGATGAGCCCGACCAGATAAAGTACGGAGCCCAAAAACACCATCGCCCGTACAACGGCAAAATCCTGGGCAGCAATGGCATCGATCGTATAGCTGCCCAAACCGGGAATACCAAAGAAGGATTCAATCAACAGGGAGCCCATAAACAAGCTGGGAATCACCACCACCACGCCGGTCAGAATGGGAATCAACCCATTACGCAAGACATGACGGAAGAGCACGGCAGCATCTGATAAGCCCTTCGCCCGCGCAGTACGAACGTAGTCCTTACCGATCTCCTCAAGAAACAGGGTGCGATACCAGCGCGTTGAACCGCCAATACCAGCGACTACCGCAACGGTTACAGGCAGAATCAGAAAGTGCCAGGCCACGAGCGGATTACTTGCATAGCCGGAAATGGGCACCAACTGTAATAGCCGGGCAAATACAAACTGCCCACCAATAATAAAAAAGAGCGAAGAAATCGACATCAGGCCGACGCAGACGACCACGCCGGTACGATCGAGCCAGGTACCTCTGAATAGCACTAGAAAAAGTGCAAGGCTTACGGTCAAGCCCAGACCAATGACAAAGGTAGGTAATGCAATCGCGAGTGAAGGCCCCATCCGTTCACGAATCTCTCGACCGATCTCGCGTCCATCTTCACTGCGCCCAAAATCACCGGCGAACAGGGTTAGTGATTTACGATAAAAAACGGTATCCGTTACTTGCGACAGACCACTTGCAGACTCATTCAGAAACAGCGGCTTATCGTAACCACGTTCAGCCTTCCATTGCTGGATTGCCTCAGGGGTTACCCGCTTGACGCCCAGCTGCATACGCGCCATATCGTCCGGGCTATTCACCATGAAAAACAAGGCAAAGGTAATGAGATTCACGCCCACCAGAATCGGAATGGCATACAGCATGCGGCGCAGTATATAAGCCAGCATCAACGTTTCCTCACGGGTTGCCCGAAGGCATCAAGGGCAGAACGCGCACGATAAGCTTTGAGTGCTGGCCACAATAACAACACAAGGCCGCCAAGAATAACCAGGAATGGCCAACGTAATGGTTGGTTCCACGCTTTGCGTAATTCTGCACGGCTTGCTGCATCGATACGCTGGTATTTCAATGTATTGTTTGCCACATTATTCGGCTTCAGGTTATGCAGCCAGCCTTGGCGCAGCACATAGGATTTGGGATAGAACCAGTACACCCACGGCGCATCCTCCCGCACCAGTTTGAGCATATTGTTGATCACAACCTGACGCTCCGCACCGTTTGGTAGATTTTTCATCTGACGGAATAGGCGATCAAACTCTGGGTTGTTGTAATTTGCCGAGTTTTCGCCCCCATGAGCAATCTTGCCTTCAGGGCCATAGAGCAGGAAAAAGAAGTTTTCCGGGTCCGGATAGTCGGCATTCCAGCCCATGAAAAAGAGCTGGGCACTCCCCTTACGTAACTTTTCCTGGAAACGGTTGAAATCCGTACTACGAACAACGAGCTGGATGCCCAGTTGATTGAGTTGCCGCGACATCCAGTCCATATTGGACTTGTCACCCATGCCACCCGCAGTGGTATCCAAATTCAACACCAGCGGTTGACCCGTTGTGACATCCCGCCCATCTGGCCAGCCTGCCTTGGCGAGCAAAGCCCTGGCCTCATCAAGGCTGCGGCGATGTGGCGCCCCGTCCTTCCATGTGTATACCACCGGATTAATACCGGCTTCACCCGGCTGGTATCCAAAAATACCCGGTGGTAATGGCCCCATACCGGGCTGGCCACGACCGTTGAGGAAGATGGAAATGAATTCTTCCTGATCGAGGGCAATCGATAAGGCCTGACGCAGCAATTTGGAACGCTGTTGTTCTGCCGGTGTTTTGCCACCCACCACCGAATCCGCCAGGTTGAAGCCCAGGTAATAGATTGAGGTTCGCACAGAGGTTTGCAACGCAATGCCCTGCTCAGCCATTGCAGGCGACACATTGGTATCGCCATTGATATTAACCCGCACAGCCTGATCAAAACTGTCTGAAGAAATACCCGAGAGATCGTAATAACCCTGCAGGAATTTATTCCAGTACGGCAAGCTTTCCTTTTCGCGACTGAATACCACCCCATCGAGTAGCGGCAGCCGGGCATCGCAGTCCTTGAGTAAACCAGCGGCCGCATCGGTAGGCTCGCCTTTACAGGGATAGCGTTCTTCATGGAAATTCGGATTTCGGTCGAGCACAATCCGCGCATTCGGATTGTTATGAACCATCATGTAGGGCCCTGTGCCCACTGGCCAGCTATCAATACTTACATTGCCATTACGCAGTGCTGGCTGCGCATAAAACTGATCGACTTCACGCGGGACTGGGGCAAAGAAATTCATGGCCAACCAGTAAATGAACTGCGGGTACTTCCCAGCCAGCGTTATTTCCAATGTCTGATCGTTAAGTGCCACTGCACCAGGCAAAGGTAGCGGGTCAAGATCAATCCAATGCCCGGGTTGTGCTTTAGATGCCTCACGAATCGTGGCAGACAGCTCTTTCAAACCGAGAATGTGTTCAGCCATCGTCCCGTAAATCGGCGAATGCACCGACGGATTAGCAAGGCGTTTAATCTGGTACACATAATCCTGCGCCTTTAGTGTCTGAGAACCGGGATCAGCCAACGCCATAGGGCCTGAGGCGGACTGCAGCTGCCGGGCCTGGGCTGCATCCAGCGCCATATATCGCGAAGCGCCATCGGCATTCCGGCTAAAAGCCGGGTGCGGCTGGTACTGAATCCCCTGCTTTAACTTAAGACGATAGACCGTGCGCTCAACTTGCTCTCCGGATGCGGTTTCCGGCAAGCTACGTCCCGCCTTATCGTAGTACGTCACGCTCGGCATTTCAGCCAACGTCGCCGGTATTAGCGTGTAGGGGCGCTGTAGATACTGGTACTGGAGTGGTGGCTCATAGATCTGGGCAATAAAGGCGATTTCATTATCTGTGTAAGAAACCGCCGGATCCAGGTGCTTGGGACGCTCGGCAAAAGCACTATAAAGGCGATTTGCACCCCGTTCGGAGGCAGGATAGGGGTCATTCCACTCGCTGCCACAGGCTGTTAACAGCAAGGCTGCACCCAAAAACAGGCAAAATCTTCGGCAAAAAGTAGGAATTAGCAAAAAAAGCATGTGCAGAAGTCTAACTGATCTGGCCCTGCTTCGAAGTATAATAATTCCCATATTCTTTATCTGGTTTTGCCGCTAGGCGGCGTACGAGGAGTCAACATGGGTTTTCTTGCTGGCAAGCGCATTCTGATCACTGGTCTACTGTCGAAACATTCCATTGCTTATGGCATTGCCAAAGCCTGTCATCGTGAAGGTGCCACACTGGCATTCACATTCCAGAACGAACGTTTCATTGATCGCGTATCAAAGTTCGCTGATGAATTTGGCAGCAAGCTGGTATTTCCATGTGATGTCAGCAACGATCTTGAAATCGAAAACCTCTTCACCGAACTCGGCAAACACTGGGAAGGCCTTGATGGTCTGGTTCACTCGATTGCCTATGCCCCGGCTGAAGCTCTGGGCGGTGATTTCCTAGACGGTATCAATCGTGAAGCCTTCAAAATTGCCCACGATGTGTCTTCCTACAGCTTCCCGGCACTGGCCAAAGCTGCCCGCCCATTGCTGCTGAAAGGCAACAATCCTGCACTGGTCGCCCTCACCTATCTGGGCGCAGAACGCGTCATGCCGAATTACAACCTGATGGGTCTGGCGAAAGCCAGCCTGGAGGCGGCAACCCGCTACATGGCCTATCACATGGGCCCCCAAAACATTCGCGTCAACGCCATTTCTGCCGGCCCGATCAAAACGCTGGCCGCATCCGGCATTGGCGACTTCGGCAAACTCCTGTCGCACAATGCCCGCGTCGCACCGCTGCGTCGTAACGTGACCATTGAAGAAGTCGGCAACGTTGCCGCCTTTATGCTGTCGGACCTGGCTAGTGGTATGACGGGCGAGATCACCTACGTCGACTCGGGCTTTAACATCACCGCTCTGGGCACCGAAGAAGTTTAATATTTCTTCCTCAGATACAAAAAAGCCAGGGGTAACCCTGGCTTTTTTGTGCGCGCCTATCGGTTCACCAAGGCTTAGGGCAGCTTACTGCTGCTTATCAGCTTCCGGACGCTTGGCAATTTTTACCGGATGGCGGTCACGTAAACCCACCATTAAGCTGACCACATCGGCCTGCTGAACGAAACGCTGATAGGCGGCAGCAATTTGGGCACGCTTTTCATCATTCAGTGCAGCGCCTGCTTTTACTGCGTTTACACGATACAGCGCATAACCCTCACCACCCGATGGACCACCGGTATAAGCAGGCAACTTGGCGGCGTCAACGGCGCCAACCAGTTGTACCGCATCGCCGGGCAAACCATTCGGTTGTAGTCGACTTACGCTCTTCGTGGTGGACCACTTCAAATCGGTAACGTCTTTACCCGCCTTAAGATCTGCCAGCTTGGCTTCACCATCGGCAGTAGCCTTCTCGACGGCTGCCTTACGGGTCAGATAGGTCTTAATGTCTGCCGATACCGAATCGAATGAACGCAATCCAACGGGTTGATATTCAGTCACGCGGACGGATAGCAGCACATTCGGCGCCACTTCTATGGCCGCACTGTTGCGTTTATCCTTCAGGCTACCCGGATTAAAAATAGTCTCCAGGACTTTAGGATTAGCCAGTACCCCTTGCGCTCCCTGACCATTAGCACTGATCCAGTTACTTTCTTCCACCTTCAGATTGAGTGCCTTAGCTACATCCTTATAACTATCGGATTGTTCGTAGACCATATTGCTGAAATTTTCAGACTCCTTGGCCACCACCTTAGGATCGCTCAAAACGACATAGGCCACTTTTACGCGTTCCGGCGTCTGGAACTGCTTGGGGTTAGATTCGTAAAACTGACGGACAGTTTCATCGCTGACACTCACGGATTTCAGATAGTCATTCGCGGCAACTACGGCAACTGATACGTCCCGTTCCTGCGATTCTGCCGTAATGATCTGATTCAATTGTGTCTTGGAAATCTGGGTCGTCGCTGCGACACCGTTAACCAACATCTGCTGGGTTAGATCACGGCGAAGATTCTGCTCGAAGGTCGTAGGGTTCATCCCTTGAGCGCGTAATACCTGTTCGTACTTGGTAGGAGAGAACTTACCGTTGTCCTGGAAGGCTGGAATCTGTGCAATTAATTCACGTAGGATCACATCATTCGCGACAAGACCGAGGCGCTCCGACTCGACAAGCAGCAGCCGCTGCTCAATCAATTCGTTGAGCACACTCTGGCGGAACTGGGCCGATTCGAAAAGTTTGGCATCTACCGAACCACCCTGGCGGCTACGGATCAAATCCGCACGTTCACGCATGGCCGTATCCAGCTGTTGCAGGGTGATCTTGCTACTACCGACGCGTGCAACCTCATCGGTCGATGCAGCATCCTTAAAATAGGAATCAATACCCCAGAAGGCAAAAGGTAGCGTAATCATTGCCAGCAGAATCTGGACAAATTTGCGGTGCTTATTTACAAGATCAAACATGGAACAGCCTAAAGTTAGGATTGAGAGCGGATTTTACGACGAGACATCAGTGGACGAATGAGACTGATGCCAAGAACGATCATCAGGATCGGATCAAACAGGTAATCCCAGAGATTATCGGAAGCCATGCCATGCAGCGCATAAACGGCAAGATCAACGCCCAGTAACAGGGTAATTCCTGCCGTAGTACGACCGCGCCAGGCAACCCAGGCTGACATAGCCGCCAGAATAACCCACGGCTGATAGCCATAGGCATAAGGGTCAAAACTACCTGCACTCAAGGCCAATACATAAAAACACAGCATGCCCAGGAACAGGATCAAACGACGCTTAAAGGGAAGCTCTTCATGTACCCAGAAATGAAATGCATCCGGAAAACCGAGCCATACGAAAAACACGATCCAAGTTGCCGGGCTCAGATCGTTAATAAATCCATACACGTAACGCCACAGTATCTGGTCTGCCAGTGGCATAAAAAGCAATAACGAGGCAGCCACTACGTACATACGTGTACGCACATAAGGCAAACGTAAAAGCCTGAAGAAAAGGTGATCCGGCAACATCATCGTGGCACCGCCGCAACATTAGGATTACCGGGATTGTTCAACCAGGCCTGGCTAAAGCGGGCGTGCCGAATGCCCTGGCGCAACCAGGTATAAACCAGATGAATGGTCCCGGTACGATCCTGGATTAAGGCCGGATATGAAAACTCATCCCGATCATCGGGGCTTTCCTCGACAACGCGCACCAGGGTCCAGGTGCTGCCCTGATCCGTAGAGCGCAAAAGCGAGAGGCGATTACGGTTGCCACCAATTGGATTGGCTGCCATCAGCAGACTACCATCGCGCAATCCGATCATGGCTACCGCCGAATTAGGATTGGGAATCGCCCGTGGAGAAGCCGCCTGCCAGCTTCGACCGGCATCATGAGTCTCGCTCCACTGCACATGATTGTCCCCAGGGCCAGCATCACGTAGTGCAGCAACGGCATGATCCTCACCCAACGCCACTACGGCGGGTTGCAAACTGGCTCGGGGCATTGGCATTCGCTCTTTGGCAAGAACACGACCTTCCGGATCCAGCCTTAGCCACTCTCCGTGCTTACTGATGAATTCGTGATAAACCGGCAAACCCAGGCTACCATCGTTTAACCAGACACCCGGATTACGGACTAGAGTGCTGAGGTTAAAGAATGGGCTCGTGACTATGCGTTGAGACGGCTGCCAGTATTTACCGCCATCAGTCGACGTACTACGGTTAATGGCACTACCTGCCCAGCCACCATAAGAAACACTGACAAAAAACAGATGCAGACGCCCGGGTTCGCTCACGATCAGCGGATTGCCTAACTTACGGATATTGCGGCCCAATTGCTGCTCGGCCTGCTGGCGGGTCATTATTTCCCGGGCCGGCATCCAGGAAGCATTAGCAATCCAATCTGACTGATAGAGCGATACATCAGCCGCCCCTTCACGTGTACCCCCAAACCAGGCAGCCACCAGACGAACTGGCTCACGATCCTGGATCACCTTGGCTACTGGCAAACGGGTACCCGGCAGAACTTCAGCCAACGTAGCTGCATGCGCCGAAGGGGTTGGCCTGGGCAGGTCCGACCATTCAAAAGTCGCCGGCAAGGCAGAGGCTTGCGTTGCGGCTAAATCAGCAGCGGCCTTATCTGTCTGGGCAAAACGCGGACGCTCTGGCAAGGTCGCCGTCAGAATGGCAGCGGCTAAACCAACAATATAGACGAGCGTCGGTAACCAGCGGTTAAGCATGGTAACTCCGGTTAAGCACAGTTAAGCAGACGATCATGGGGGCATTTTATCCCAAGGGCGGGTATCATTCAGACTTTGCTGGCTGAATAACTCATATACATGGATATCCGATTCCAACGCGCTGTCGACAAATATGCAGGTGTGCCCCTGTGCGCCCTCTTTACAGCCTGGGATTGGTGTATCCGCAAACTGGGGATTCGCCGCAAAGCGGCCGCCGAACCTAAACGTATTCTGGTCATCCTGCTCTCGGAAATGGGTAGCCTGGTACTTGCCGAACCCATGTTTCAGCGCATCCGCTCGCGTTACCCGGGTGCCGAACTGCATGTCATGCTTTTCGCCAAAAACCGCGAAGTCCTTGATTTGCTTAACGTTGTATCCAAACAGAACGTCATCACCCTGAATGACAGCAACCTAAAAGATTTCGCGGGTGATATGTGGGAAGCGCTGCAAAAAATGCGCGCCCTGCGCTTCGATGTCGTGATCGATTGCGAACTTTTTGCACGGGTTAGCAGCCTAATTGCTTACATGAGCGGTGCGCCGATTCTGGTGGGCTTTGAGCCCCACACCCAGGAAGGCCTGTACCGGGGCGGATACCTCACTAATCCGGTGATGTACAACCCCTACAGGCACCTCAGTCACCAGTTACTGACCATGGTTGATGCCATCGACAGTGATACGCACCCAGCGGGCAAAACCATTCCCACCGACGATGTCATTACACCGCCGACCCTGGTGTTCAATGATGGCGAAATTGCTGCTGAAGTTAGCAAACTGGAAGCTGATTTCCCCACAGTCGCTGGCAAGCCGCTGGTCCTGATCTATCCGAGCGGTGGCATCCTGCCCATTCGCGCCTGGCCCCTGGAAAGTTACTACCGCGTAGCAGATCATTTCCTGCAACAGGGTTACGCCGTTGGGGTCATCGGCCTCAAGGGTGACAAAGCCTTTGGCCAGGCGGTGCTCAACCATTGCCGCCACCCGATGTGTATAGATCTGACAGGCTATACGCGTTCAGTACGTCACCTGCTGGCACTGTTTCACCGGGCTGCGCTACTCATTACCAATGATGGCGGTCCCGGCCAGTTTGCAGCCATGACACCCATCCCGACGATTATTCTCTTCGGACCAGAAACGCCGCGCCTTTATAAGTCGTGGGCAACTAACGCCTACTTCTTTCATCAGCCACTGGCCTGCTCACCCTGCCTGACCGCCTACAACCACCGCATGTCACCGTGCGATGGCGACAATCAGTGCCTAAAGCAAATTACGCCTGAACTGGTGCTAGCTAAGGCACATGAACTACTGGGACTCCCGCCAACGGCACAACCCGTTTCCTTTACGCTCGAATCGCACTGATATCGATTCGACATGCGTGCGCTAATCCAGACCCTGCAGCAATTGCCACTCATCGGCGCCTTGTTCCGCCCGCGTTTTATCAAGTTCGGCATCGTCGGCGCCTCGGGTGTCGTGGTCAACCTGTCTGTACTTTTTGCAGGTCAAGAATACATTTTTACCAGCATCGCTCAGCAAACCCTGCGACTGAACCTTTCTCTCGCACTGGCCATCTTTGTCGCCACGATCAGCAACTTCTTCTGGAACCGTCGCTGGACCTGGCATGATCGTAAAGAGCACCAGACCGTACCGATTGTTGTCCAGTTTGGCCAGTATGCACTGGCCTGCTGGGTAGGGATTGCCGTACAGATTGGCCTGACCAACCTGTTCGCCCTCTTCCTGCACTACATGCTGGCCAACCTGATTGCCGTTGTCATCGCCAGCCTATTCAACTTTGTTGCCAATGACTTCTGGACCTTTGGCCGACTCAAGATTAATCGGGCCGCCCGCCAGACTCCCCCGAGCGCATGAAGAAAAAGGCCACACCAGCCAATTCGCGCCAGCAAGGGCTCAAACTCGACTCTGGGTCACGCTCGACCCCCCTGGTCATTCTCTGGGGCCTCGCGGTTCTAGTGCTGGCCATCGGCACTTACTTTTTCGGGTTGGACAGTCTGCAAATCCCCAAAAACGGTGATGAGTTTCCCTATGCCCATATTGCCCGACTGACTGCCGATAGCGGCCACTGGCTTCCCCTGCAATCTACCCTGGACAACATGCGCAATACCAAGCCACCCATGTTGTTCTGGCAAGGCGTGCTCAGTACCCACTGGGGACATGACTGGACCCTCTGGAACTTACGCTACCCCAATGTCCTTTACACCTTTGCAACGGCCTTGCTGGTTGGCCTGCTCGGCTGGAAGATATCGGGTCGACATATTGTTACCGGTCTGATTGCCGCCATAGTCTGGCTGGCTTTCTTCAGCACCTACCGATTTGGCCGCCCCTTCCTCACCAATGCGGGCGAAGTTTTCTGGCTATTCATGCCTTTCTTTCTGCTGCTCTATGGCGGCAAACAGAGTTTTGAATCTGCATGGAAAATCCCGCTCGCCATCGGCATCGCTATTGGTATCGGACTACTTTACAAATCCTTTGCGCTGCTCCTACCGGTTGGGGTCGGTCTGGCTTTCTGGTATCTGCGTTACCGCCATTACCGTATCTGGGAATGCTTCAAACGCGACACCTACAAACTCATACTCATTGCCTTACTCTCACTCGGTATTTTTGCCCTGTGGTTTGTGTTCGATCCGGACCCACAAGCGGTCTGGAATGAATTCGTCATTGGCGAAAACGCTGGCAAATTTGACCCGCACGGCCCGAGCTATCTCTCCAAAATGTTCTGGGGCGATGGCAGTATCTGGACGCTAATTCCCGGCTACGGGATTAACGCCGGTCTATTGGCACTCATTGTTTTTGGCACCATGGGTCTGGCGATCTGGCGGCTAATACGTGCCAAAGATCTGAGCAACGAGGAGAAATACCTCTGGTGGTGGGTGCTGATTCTCTTTGTCGTTTTTTGCTTCCCGAGCCAACGTTCAAGCCGTTATCTGCTTGAAGCAATGCCAGCACTTGCCATATTGATCGCCCTGGTCTGGTTCCGCTTAAGTCGCTGGTGGCTCTTTGCCACCACGCTTATCTGTGCCCTGGCTATCGGCGCTATCGGTTATCTGGGCTGGCTGCTACAGCAGGATGTTGGCCAACCACTGTATTCGGGTACTGAAGCCGTCTTGCTGGTCATCGTACTCAGCGCGCTCACCTTATCGCTTTTGATTCCGCGATTGCTGCCATGGCTCACCCTACCGGCTGTCTTTGCGGCCTACCTGACCCTGACAGGCTTTCTATCGGTATTCGATGGCCCGATGGGTCGCTACAAAGAAGCAGTTCAATGGCAACTGGCCGGCCAACAGGTATGGGTACCCTATAACTTTAATGCAGCCTACGAACAGTACCGCTTCCTCTTACCGGGAGCCGACATCCGGGGTTATCGCAGTGATGGCAACATCCCGCTCCATCTGCTAAGACAGCAATATCCGGTTCTTATCGTGCAGCAACCACTCGACGCTCCCATCTGTACCGACTGCAAAATTCTGGGTGAGCGACTAGAGCTTAAGGGGCGGCAGAGTGACGAAGAAATCAAAGCTATGCTCAAGGGTGACGTGGCAAAACACCTGTTCCTGCGCGAATTGCTCATAGACAACAGAAATTAACACGCTAGCGTTAATAGACTATGCTTGATCTGGCGAACCAACTAGCTTGAGAGGCCTTCATGAACAACGGATTAAACGCACAAACGACCATTCCGGAATTTCTAGTCCGTCGTTTTCATGAATTAGGCATTGAAGAGGGTTTCGGGATCGTTGGCGATTTCGCGTTACGGCTTTTTGGAAAACTTGAGGCGTTTAAGTTTCCTATCCGAGTGACTGCTGACGAACAGGGTGCCGCTTTTGCCGCTGATGCATTTGCCCGACTACGTGGGTTTGGGGTCTGTGCAGTTACCTACTCCGTAGGCGGATTGAAGGTCGTTAATACTACGGCCGGTGCATGGGCTGAACAGGTTCCGATGCTGGTTATTAGCGGCTCACCCGGCATCAAGGAACGTCAGGGCGATCCGCTACTCCATCACAAGGTTAAAAATTTTGATACGCAATTAGAAGTATTTCGGGACGTAACGATCGCTCAAGCTGTACTGAATAACCCATTAACCGCATGCGCAGAAATTGATCGTGTTATCAGCGCAATGATTGTCAATCAGCGCCCGGGCTACATTGAAATTCCTCGGGACATGGTTGAAGTACCGGTTCTTGATTGCCATGATCCGCTCAAGATTGAATATCCCCCGGTCGATACCAACAAGCTTGCACTCGCCGTTAATGAGGCTTTAACGCTGCTAGAAGACCCGGGTAGTGCTGTTGCCATCGCCGGTGTCATGGCCTTACGACGAGGTTTAGGTAAAGACTTATTAGCGTTTGCTGAAAATTTCTCCGTACCAATGGCTGCTACGTCGCTATCCAAGGGGGCAATCTCCGAGCGCCATCCGATGGCTCTGGGCGTTTACATGGGCGCAGTTAGCCCCCAGCATGTGATCGATATCGTCGAGAATGCGCGGCCACTCATTTCGTTTGGTGTGCCTTATGCAGACCTAGTCCTAGGTGGCTTTACCGACAAGGTAGATAAGGCGCATTTGATTGAGTGCACTGAAACTGCGATCAATATCGGTTACCGCACTTATACCGACGTGCCACTCCGTTCATTTTTGCCGGCACTGATGAAAGCCGCTAAAGAACGCAACTACAACGAACATGGGCAAGGACTCAACCATACCCCATCCTTTACCCCAAAGGAAAATCAGGCACTTACGGTTGAACGAATTATGGGATGTGTCTCTGCAGCAATTGATGAGAGTTTTGGTCTAATCATTGAGCCAGGCGACTGCCTGTTTGCATCGGTTGAACTCCCCGCACCTGCCTGGTCATTAGCCAGTGCCTATTACGCCAGTATGGGCTACGCTGTTCCAGCGGCGCTTGGTGCAGGACGTGCAGACCCTAGCCGCAGGCCGGTTGTCCTCGTGGGCGACGGCGCTTTTCTGATGACGGGTCTGGAAGCAATGAGTGCGGCATTTCACGGCGTTAACCCAATCATCATCGTCGTTGACAATCAGGGATACGGCACACAACGTCCAATGATGGACGGAACGTTTAACGATATTCCTCAACTTCGGGCCGAAATTTTGCCCACGGCCTTTGGCAAAGGTAAAGGTATCCTCTGCGAAAATGAAACCCAGTTTCATGCAGCAATCGAAGAGGCCACCCGAACCAATGACCTATATATCATCCGTGCTTGCGTGCCTAAAGGTCATTACAGCCCGGCACTCATCAGAATGACCGATGCGCTTAAGAAGAAAGTGTAAATCTATCTTCCGGCAAGATGCGCAACACAGGCTAGACGCATCCGGTCAATAGCCATCTCCAGCGTTTGCCGTGTGCAACCAAAATTGAGTCGCACATAATCGCTCGCCCCTGGCTGAAAATCCTGGCCAGGCGACAAGCCAACACCCGCCTGTTCAAAAAACTGTGCAGCACTCATGCCTGATGGTAAATCAAGTCCACTTGCATCAATCCATGCCAGATAGGTTGCTTCTGGTGCATGCGTCTGCAAACCCGGCATCGAGTTCACTGCAGATACCAAACGATCACGATTACCCCTGAGATAGTCCAACATTGCATTACGCCATGGCACGCCATCTCGATAAGCGGCTGCCATAGCCGTGTAACCCAGCACATTAATATGGGGAACAACTCCGGCCATCGCATGTTCGAAGCGGCGTCTTAAAGCCGGATCAGGAATAACCGCAAAGGAAGCGCCCAGGCCCGGAATATTGTAGGTCTTGGACGGTGCAAACAGGCTAATAGTGCGCTTGGCAATCTCCGGGGATAAACGCGCCAATGGCGTGTAGCGCACACCAGGTTCCAGAACCAACTCGCAATGAATATCATCCGAGCAGATAATCCAGTTCCGCTCCTCGGCCAGCTCTGCTAACGCCCGCAGCTCGTCTTCACGCCATACCCGACCAACCGGATTATGTGGATTACACAACATCAATAAGCGGGTGGCATCATTGCTCGTTGCCTTGAGCGCATCGAGATCCCATTCCCAGTCGTTACCCTGTCGTTGCAAGGGCACCATTTGCAAGGTCCGTTCACTGAACTTAGGAGCGGAACAGAATGGTGGATAAATCGGGGTTGCGGTGAGGACCCCATCCCCACGCTCCCCAACGGCTCGGCAAGCAAGGTTAAGCCCCGCCACCAGACCGGGTAACCAGACCAGCCAATCGGGGTCGACATCCCATGCCAGATCACGTTTCATATGGAGCAGGACAGCATCAATCACCGATGGTGAAACATCTGGATAGCCCAAAACACCATGGTCAATACGTGACCGCAAGGCATCAACAACCACCGGTGGCGCCATGAAATCCATATCAGCCACCCACATAGGCAGCACATCATGGTTTGGGTACTTTGCCCACTTTACAGAGTCATCGTGCGGCAGCGATCGGCGATCGATGGCTTTATCAAAATCAAATGTTGTCATGCCGCCATTATCACCATAAACAACAAACCCCGCGAGACCAGAAGATCGGGCGGGGTTTGTGGGTGACGGAATTAACCGTCACCGTCTAAAGCAAGCTTAGAAGTTAATTACTTCTTGCCCTTGGTACCAGCAGCCTTAACAGCAGCCGAAGTCGCAGCAGAAACACCAGCTTCGGTGAATTCAGCAGCTTGCTTAGCAGCCTTGTTCAGGTTGTCAAAAGCCGAGTTAGCAGCGTTAACCGCTTGCTTAACAGCAGCCAGAGCCACATCAGAACCAAATGGCGAAGCCTTGGCAGTCTTTTCAGCCAGATCCTGAGCAGCCTTGTTCAGTTCTACGAACTGAGCCTGGATCAGCTTGCTGAACTCGTTAGCAGCGCCCGTCGAGATTTCGTAAACGCTACGCGAGTAAGCAACAGCCTTCTCAACAGCGGGTTGACCCAGCTTGGTGTTCAGCGCAGCAGCGTCTTGTGGGCTCTTGATGCCCATAGCAGCTTGAACGTTCTTAGCGCTGTCTTGCAGGGCTTCGCGGGCGGTGCCCAGGTTCAGAGCAGCCAGGCTCTCAGCAGTAGCCAGGGCAGTGTTAGCAACCGACAGCAGCGTATCGATAGCAGCCTTGTTGGCCGACAGGATTTGTTCGTTATTCAGTGCAGACATGGTCAACTCCTAATGATGATTAAAGGTTTGAAGCAAAGGAAAGGAACTACGAAATCATTCACAATCTTGGCACCAGAACCAATTGGTGCGGTGCAACATAATCAATTATAGAGCCCCCAAACACCCTGTCAAGAATTTTTTGTGCAGGACAGCAATAAATGCACGAAATACCCTGTTTGCATAAAGAAGCTAACCGACGCACCCTACTTCACTAGATTCAATTTCATGAATACGGCATCATCTACTTATGGCTCTCGATACACTCAAATCCTTTCAAACGCCGCGCCCGACAGTTAAAGAACGTCTGTTAGCTGGTAAAGCGTTACGTCAAAAAGACCCTAGATCTTCATTAGGTGAATTTAAAGTACGCCCTAACAGGCTAAATGCCGTCAACATTCTGGCCGAGCAGGCCAGGAGCAGAATCAGCGACCTCATACCGATACGCCATGCGCGCATGGCCGAGAATCCATTCGCCTTCTACCGAGGCGGCGCTGCACTGATGGCACAGGATCTTTCCCAGCTTCCATCCACGCCCATTAAAGTGCAGCTGTGCGGTGACATGCACGTGAGCAACTTCGGTTTCTTTTCCACTACTGAGCGACAACTGGTTTTTGGGATTAATGATTTCGATGAAACCCTGCCCGGCCATTTCGACTGGGATCTAAAGCGTCTGGCAGCCAGTGCCTTAATAGCAGCAGAGCAACTTGGACAGGACCGTGCTTACGGTGAAAACCTCATACGGCTAATGGCGCGCTCATACTGCTTGAACATGATTCAATACGCCAACATGTCGTATGCGGAACTTGCCCGTACTTTCATTGATGAGACCAGCCTCGTCGAAAGAGCCAAACAAATCGATGCGCTTTCCCAGAACTTTGTCGCGAAGCAGATTGAGAAAGCACGCAAGAATACCAATCAGGGCGCTCTCGATAAGCTGACGCATAAAACACCGAATGGCCGGAAGTTTATTGATATTCCACCTTTGGTTACTCACAGAGAAATCACCGTTTCCGGAAATAGAGTGATAGACACGCTGGACGACGGCTTAAAGACCTATGCCCGATCACTTGCATCCGATAGACGCCACGTCTTGATGCGCTACCGAATTGTTGACTGGGCCAGAAAAGTGGTCGGCGTTGGCAGTGTCGGTACTGCCTGCTGGATTCTCTATCTTGAGGGTATTAACGACAAGGACCCCCTCTTCCTCCAATCTAAAGAAGCGCAACGCTCCGTTCTCGCCCCCTATTTCCCTGACCGTGGATTTCGCACGCAAGGAGAACGGGTCGCTCAAGGGCAAAGACTCATTCAAGGGGCGCCTGACCTATTTCTGGGTTACGGCGCTACAAGAGAGCTGGAATTCTATATCCGGCAATTAAGAGATATGAAAGGTGGTATCGCCATCGGCGAAGGCGGTATTGGCGTCGATGAATTTCCTGACTATGCCCGCCTATTTGGCTGGTCATTGGCCAATGCCCACGCCCGCTCAGGGGATCCGGCGATACTTGCCGGTTACTGTGGAAAAGGGGATCAGCTCGGAGAAGCACTCGTACAGTTCTCTGTGGCCTACAGCCAACAGAACTTGGTTGATTACGATCAATTCTGTAAAGCCATCAAGCAGGGAAAGTTAGTCTGTGCAAAAGAGGGTTTCTAATTGATCAACTTTCTATTCAACAGCCCCTGGATACTGCTCATCCTGGCCGGAATCTGTGAAATTGGTTGGCCTCTTGGGTACAAACTGGCCCAGGCCAATGAAGGCATCAAACAAGTCAGCTGGTTCGCATTCTCTGGTGTTGCCATCTGTCTGAGTGCGTGGCTGCTCTGGCTGGCTCAAAAAGAAATCCCGATTGGCACTGCCTATGCCGTATGGACTGGCATCGGTGCCGCCGGGACCTTTATGCTCGGCATCCTGCTTTTTGGAGAACAGTCCTCACTACTACGCTGGATGGGCGCCGCCATGATTATCGGCGGCGTCATCATCCTCAAAACCGGACAGTAACTACTTACCCAGCGCGCCTATTGCGCGCAGATAGCCGTATATCTGGCGCGCCATTAACTGGCGTTCACTGGCCGGACGTTCAGGTGCCAATGGTGTCATCGTCGTTAACGGATTTTTACCGGATGGATCCAGTACCCAGGTCGCAAACCGAGCGAATGATTGACTGGCGGCCCACTGACCCAGATCGATCGGTAACTTGGTTCCACCCACACCGTTCACCTGGTGACAAGAGAGACAGTACTTCTCGGTTAGATTGGCGCCCTCGCGATAACGTTCAGGCAACATGGCCGGAAACAGCTTGGCTTTACTACCCTTATCAATCAGCGCGATCGTCTTAATCTGATAGGGCCAGTAAGTTGTGCCATCCGATTGCAATGATGCATGAAGAATATTTTCCCAAATGAGGTACCAGGGACCCAACTTCACGCGGTGATTGAGCGGCGGCTCTTCAACACTAAAGTCATCGCCATCCGCACGGGCATAAACCAGGTACCCGGGATAACGCAGCAAGTGCGCCGCCGGCACCATCGACAGATAGCCATCTTTGCCTTCAAAGCCTACCAGCACATCCGCTGAACGCCATTGCGCACCCAGTAGAGAATCCAGCACAGGCACTACCGGGTAACCCAGGTAGGTCACTTCAACAGGCTTAAGCGATGTGGACCGATTGGGTTCAATCACCGTAATCGGTGCCTCATGGAGTCCGAATAATGCCGGCGCAGGCGGCGGAAGAGAAGCTGCAGCTGCCAGACTCGCGGCTGTTGTCAGCAGGAGGGGCAACAACAAGGTCAGAATTCGGCGCATAAGGTTCGTCCTGGGTTCCATATGCTAACGATTATACTGTCCGCATGAATGACATGCTTTTCGAAATGCCCAGCCCCTTCGATATAGAACTGGGGACTATTAAGTTGCTTGAACCCGCAGATTCAGATCCGGATCAACTTAAAGCGGCACTTATCAAAGGCACCTATGACAAACCCTTCCTGATTGAACACGATGGGTTGTTATCACTTTATTTCACCCTCAGCCTGGTTCAAAGCACGATGCAGATCGCCAGACCAGATACCCTGGATCTGACATACACGCGCAAGATGATGGCTTTCCTGCCATTCTATGCACGTCCTAAAGCCCTCCTCTTACTCGGCATGGGTGGTGGCTCTCTGGCTAAATTCTGCTACCGCCATCTACCGCGTGCGGAGATTACGGTGGTGGAGATCGACCCGCACGTCATCGCATTCCGGGATGCCTTTAAAGTGCCAACGGATAACGAACGGTTCAAGATTCTCTGTGAGGATGCTGCCGCTTATATACACACCCATACGGCACGTACCGATGTCATCATGGTCGATGCCTTCGATGGTCTGGGCATTGCCCCGGAGTTAGCCAATCCTGACTTCTATGCCGAGGCCTATCGGGCGCTTTCGGCCAACGGCATTCTGGTCATGAATCTGGCTGGCGACAAAGCCGGCTTTGATGATCCGCTCGCCCAGCTTGCCCATGTTTTTGATGACCGTGTGCTATCGCTGAAGGTCCGGGATGGTGGTAATCAGATCGCTTTTGCTTTCAAGAACCCGGAGTTCAACCCACAGTGGGATCGTTTGAAGCCAGTCGCCGTGGAACTGGAGAAGAAGCTAGGGCTTGAATTTACCCGATACCTGCAGAATCTGGAAAAGAACGAGCGCCGTTCGTTCAATCAGCCACGCAAATCTCGCGGCCGTTGATTGTTGCCTCATTACCCTTTACCCAGAAAACGTAAGACTCATCCGAATTCACATAGCGGGCACCGCTGGCACTAACACCCTGCTTCAGATAGCGTGTGGTATTTCCCATCTCTAGCGTGGCCGTCTGCAGGGCGTTATCAAACACGACATAAACGCGACCGGCATCCGGACAGGTATATCTCACCGTAAAAGGCTTTTTTGGTTTAGCCGCATCAGAACGGTACTGTGCAGGAATATCACTCACTTTGGTCGGCTTAAGTTCAACCTGGCCCGCCCCGGTAGGTTTGCTGTCCTGTGCATGAACCAAACCGGATGCAAGGAGCAGGACTAAGAGATATTTAGATGTAAGACTCATAAAATTCCGTCAGATCAGGGTGATGTCGCTAAACCACCAGCTACTTGTGACCAGGGTCGTAGCACATTGTCACATGGACTGGATCGGGTGACGACACCAGCAGCATTCTGTGCAATCAATGAAATGCCACCCGTCACGATGGCAAGCCCAACGCCTGCCGCCTGCTTGACGACACCTGTCTTGTTAATGCCCATACTCGGGTTGGCTAACGTGCCCTTAATCTGTACCAAACCAGCCGGATTAACACCCGTAGTCAGGCCAGACTTCTCTTTCGGGTAAATATTGATCAGCATTGTTTCCGGCCCCAGATTAACCTGGCCATCCAAAGTGAGGTCAAAACGATCTGTCTGCATACCCACGCTTTGATTAATCGGTATGAGGCCGTTCTTTATCGGCAAATAGGCGACCAGACATTGCAGATGGTTCGTGTCGCTATTCTGACGTAGTGGATTGATCGCATTTGCTAAACTCAGTACAAAATCACCACCTAGATTGGCGAATGAATTGCTTACCGTCGCTGGACCGACAGAAAATTGAGCTGCGCCGTTAGCACTGGCCGCCATTGCGGCAACTGAAGCACCGCGGCTATTGATATTAAAAGCGGCTTCTGTAGGGCCACCACTGACCAAATTGCCCTTACCCAACTGCGTCATTAAATGGCCAAAATTAAAGCCGGTTGCAAAGCCCCGCACCATTAAACCCGGTTTTGAGGAATGAACGGCATTCAGACGCGCATCGGCAATCACGTGCCCAGACCCTAGCTTGAAGGAAAGTGGGCTTAGGACCAATGCATCATCGGCGGTAGCTGTAATCGCACCATTAAAGGATTCCAGCTTTATGCCATCCGGCAATGTCAATGTACCCACATCTGCCTGAACCTGTCCTTGCCATAAAGGCAGCGTACTAAATGGCAGGGGTGCCGATGAAAATACTCGGTTAGAGGCATGGGCACTCTCAGCACCCGCTGCTGATGCCTTAGAGGCCTGAGACAGAGTTGAAGTAACCGCTTGTAGATCAAGGGCTGCTGATTTGATCTTGATATCTAATAATGGGCTGCTTTTTGGAGCGAAGTTGATGTGCCCCAGCACTTGAGCTGTTTGTTTATTAACACCCAGAGTCAAATCAATTGCGAAGTCATTCGACTTAACCCCCCAGTCGTCTATCAATGGCAACCATAGATCTGTGGTGCCTTTGAGTGTCAACGGTAGGTTATTCCAGTTCATTACCGCATTTAGCTGGATCTGATTACCTACCCGCCGGTTATCAAAATCCTTAATCAACAACGTATCGACAACAGTTCCCGCTGCATTTTTATAGATCAGAGACGCCTGATTCAAATGCATTGCCGCGAGATCAAAGCCATAGCTTGAGGAACTAGAAGTATTGGTTTGGGTATTGGTGGCGGCTGTATCAAAGACCCAATTTCCAGCCACCTTAGTTGTCTCCGGTGCAGACTGCAAAACCAGCTGCGCTTGGTCCAAGGTGATATTTTGTACTTCTACCCGCTTACTGAATAACGGAGCCCACTGCAAATCGAATGACACATGCTTTGCTGTGATCATATTTGCATCAGCCGCCCAGGATGGATTGCTCAAAGAAACGTCATCCGCCACAACAGCCAGATGAGGAAATAATTTAACGGACACCGGACCCTTAACGACCAAATCACGTCCGGTACTGGATTTCACCTGCGTCTGGACAAACTGAAGGATCCGCTTGGTATCAACCGTAGACAAGGCATAGGCAAACAGCAGGAGCAGCAGAGCTAACAAAAGGCCCAGAACCAGGATGATTTTCTGTTTTGAGGTTAAAGTCATGCCATTAGCTTACCTCTTAAGTGCAAAACAGGCGCAATACCAAGTCATATAAACAAAATCACTTAAGATATGAAGAATTTGTCATGAAACTGTAAGCTAGCATCTGTATAGTACAAAACACATCCACGGGAGAGGATGTGTGTGCCGGTAAAGCTGTATTCCGGACGAGGAGAATCGGGTCTTATCCCAATAAGAATTAGACCTGATGGGAGCCCCGGCCTGGCGGCCGGGGTTTTCTTTTGGGGGGCTAATATTTTTCACAAAGCACCTATGCCGGTTGAATATTTTTCACAACCGCCCAAGAAAAATCCACATATAGTTCGAATCACTAACTGTTCACAGGTCTGACTGAACGCCTATACGGTCAGATTGCCACCTAAACTTTGATTTGTTTTGCAACGCAACTTGCACTCCCGGTAAAAGTCGCAGACCATACAAGCATCATCGATATCAGAAAGATCATTACATGCAAGCACTTCTGGCCTTTTCCCGTGCCATAGACATGATTAATGAAAAAATCGGCAAAGCAGCTGCCTGGTTAATACTACTTGCCGTTCTGGTTAGCACCATCAATGCCCTCATCCGCTACGGATTCAGCATGAGCTCAAACTCATGGCTTGAACTGCAGTGGTATCTATTTGCCGGCACCTTTCTGCTTTGCGCTCCGTGGACACTCAAGTGCAATGAGCACATCCGTATTGATGTGGTTACAGGACGTTACTCACCCCGCGTACATGCCTGGATTGATATTGTGGGTGGTTTTATCTTCCTGATTCCGATGTGCCTGGTCGTACTTTGGGCAGCGATTCCCTTTGCTTATGACTCCATCATCACCGGTGAAATGTCTTCCAACTCAGGCGGCCTGATCGTCTGGCCAGCCAAGCTACTCATTCCCGTTGCCTTCTTCCTACTGCTCCTGCAGGGCGTTTCAGAAATTATCAAGCGCTTTGCCTTCCTGAACGGGCTGATTGATGGCAAAGAGTTTGAGAAGGGGGGCGGACATGGAGATATTCCAGAAGCTGCTGAAATTGCAGAAGCACCCTCTGTTACTAAATAAGGAACCAAAATCATGCCTTTAGAGTTTCTGGTTCCGCTGATCGGTGATCACATGGCGCCGATTATGTTTCTCGGCCTCATCGTTTTTCTGTTATCGGGATACCCGGTAGCGTTTTCTCTTGCTGCCAACGGACTGCTATTTGGTCTACTGGGCATTGGCATGGGTTTGTTTACGACAGACTTCCTGCAGGCACTCCCTAACCGTATTTTCGGCATCATGTCTAACGACACGCTGCTGGCCATTCCCTTCTTTACCTTTATGGGGCTGATTCTAGAACGCTCCGGCATGGCGGAAGATCTGCTCGACACAATTGGCCAACTCTTCGGCCCGATTCGTGGTGGTTTGGCCTACGCAGTAATTTTTGTGGGCGCGCTGCTGGCAGCAACCACAGGCGTGGTTGCTGCGTCCGTTATTTCTATGGGCCTAATCTCGCTACCCATCATGCTGCGCTACGGCTATGACCGCAGAGTGGCAACAGGGGTTATTGCAGCATCCGGTACGCTGGCACAGATTATTCCACCATCACTCGTACTGATCATCATGGCCGACCAACTGGGTCGCTCAGTCGGTGATATGTATGCAGGTGCGCTTGTTCCAGGGCTTGTGCTCACCGGCCTCTATGTAGGCTTCATCGTTCTGGTCAGCATCTTCCGTCCATCCTATGTGCCGGCACTGCCTCTGTCGGCTCGAAGTCTGACTGGTTCCAAGCTGCTCGTTCGTTCACTGTTGGTACTCGTTCCACCACTCTTTCTGATCTTTCTGGTGCTGGGCACGATCTTTCTTGGTATTGCTACCCCGACTGAAGGTGGTGCCATGGGTGCAGCGGGTGCCATGCTGCTGGCGCTTTCCAAACGCAAACTCACCATCAATCTTACCCGTCAGGCTGTTGACTCTACCGCCAAGCTCTCAGCTTTCGTACTGTTCATACTTGTAGGCGCAACCGTATTCGGTCTGGTCTTCCGCGGTGTCAATGGCGACCTCTGGGTCGAGCATCTGCTCACCTCACTGCCGGGCGGCCAGCTTGGCTTCCTGATCGCCGTTAACATCCTGTTCTTCGTGCTTGCCTTCTTCCTCGACTTCTTTGAACTGGCTTTTATTCTTGTACCACTAGTTGGCCCAGTCGCTGAAAAGATGGGTATTGATCTAATCTGGTTTGGCATCCTACTGGGCGTGAACATGCAAACCTCGTTCATGCATCCGCCCTTCGGCTTCGCCCTCTTCTACCTGCGTTCAGTTGCTCCAGGCAAGAAGTACATCGACAAGATTACGGGCAAAACGATGGATCCGATCACAACCAAGCAGATCTATTGGGGTGCCATTCCCTTCGTGATCATCCAGATCATCATGGTGGCCTTGATTATTGCTTTCCCGGATATTGTCGCGGTCGAGAAGAAAGAGGCCTTTGATGATAGCCAGGCAGAAATCGTTATCGATGCAGACCCTGAAGCACAACCCGCCGCTGCAGGCGACAGTGCTATCAGCCAGTTCAAGAACTCAACCGATGAGCCCGGTGAGAAAAAGTAGTATCGGCTCAGCCATAACAACCCCATAGGAGACAACCATGGATCGCCGTAAATTTCTGACGAATATCGGTATTGGCGCCGCAGCCGGTACTGCATCGTTAATCACTGCAGCACCTGCAATTGCAGCAACGCCAAAGATCAAATGGCGCCTGGCGTCGAGCTTTCCAAAGACGCTTGACACCGTTTACGGTGGTGGTGAAGACTTTTGTAAGCGCGTGGGTGAACTGACTGAAGGCAACTTCGAAATCCGTTCATTTGCCGGTGGTGAAATTGTGCCTGCCTTGCAAGTATTAGACGCTGTTAAAGACGGTACCGTTGAGTGCTGCCACACTGCGCCCTACTACTTCTTCGGTAAGAACGAAGCCTTTGCATTTGACTGCTCGGTTCCGTTTGGCATGACTGCACGCGCCCAGAATGCATGGATGTACTACGGTGGCGGCCAGCAGCTGATGCGTGACTTGTACGCCAACTACAACATCGTTAACCTGGCGGCCGGTAACTCGGGTTGCCAGATGGGTGGCTGGTACCGCAAGCAAATTAAAACGGTTGCCGACCTTAAGGGTCTGAAAATGCGCGTTGGCGGTTTCGCTGGCCGTTGTATGGAAAAGCTCGGCGTTGTGCCACAGCAAATTGCTGCCGGTGACATTTACCCGTCGCTCGAAAAAGGCACGATTGATGCGGCTGAGTGGATTGGCCCATACGATGATGAAAAGCTCGGCCTGAACAAGGTAGCACCAAACTACTACTTCCCGGCCTGGTGGGAGCCATCAACCCAGTTCTCGATCCTGATCAACAAGAAGGAATGGGACAAACTGCCAAAGAACTACCAACAAGTTCTAGAGGTTGCCGCAGCAGAAACTAACGTGCGCATGCTGGCTGAGTATGATGCCAAGAATCCGGCCGCTCTCAGCCGTCTGATTAAAGCAGGTGCCAAGGTTAATGCCTTCTCGAACGAAATCATGGAAGCTGCATTCAAGGCAACCAATGAAGTTCTTGAAGAAACAGCGGCCAAGAACCCTGACTTCAAGAAGATCTACGAACCATGGCGTCAATTCCGTAATCTGGAATTCCAGTGGTTTGGTGTTGCAGAACAATCGTATGCCAAGTTCGCCTTTGCCAAGAAGCTCGGCAAATAAACAGGCTTTCAGCGTATGATCAAAGGGCCGCGAAAGCGGCCCTTCTTTTTGCTGACCACACATGACCGAACTACTTTCAGATCCCTTCTCGCTCATCATCGTCGCCGCTGGCGCCTTTATGGCGGGGGTTATGAATGCGCTGGCTGGTGGTGGCACATTCTTCTCGTTCCCTGCCTTATTAGCTGCAGGCATACCGCCTGTTACAGCCAATGCTAGCAACACCGTAGCGCTATGGCCGGCCAGTCTGTCGAGCGCCTGGGTCTACCGCAAAGAACTTGGAAAGCACCGCGACTGGGTGATTGCCCTCACCCTGATCGCCACCATTGGCGGCATTGCTGGCGGCCTCCTATTGCTCGCTGTTTCAAACGCTGCCTTCATGAAAATGGTGCCCTGGCTCCTGCTACTAGCCACCGCACTTTTTGCCTTTAGCAAACAAATAAGCAAACAGGTCGTCCACATTAAATCCCGCTTGGGTATCCATCAGACCGATGATTCACCGCACAGTAAAGGCGGCCTCTTCTTTCAGTTTCTGGTCACCGTTTACGGCGGCTTCTTTGGCGCCGGCCAGGGCATTCTGACGCTGGCCGCCCTATCGATCCAGGGTATAGAAAACATTCAGGAACTGAATGCCCTGAAGAACTGGATCTCGGCTGTTACCTACACCGTCTCCGCCCTTACCTTTATCATCGCGGGGGCGATTAACTGGCCCTACACTATCCTGATGATTGCCACCGCCACCCTAGGCGGTTTTACGGGCGCGCACATTGCCCGCTATCTGCCGGCAGTCTGGCTCAAACGCTTAGTCATCGCCGTTGGTAGCCTGCTGACCGTGATCTACTTTTATAAAACTGGCATCTGATCCGGTTTAACGACCGATACGATCTCGGAAACGTCGTTTAGCGGGTTGCATGGCAACGTGATTTTTCGTCCAGCCTGCCTGTTGCTTCGGCGTGAGGAAACGGAATCGGGATGCACACCAGGTAAAGGCACGGTAAAGCCAAGGGTAACGATAGGTTGCCGACCAGGCATGCCAAAGCGCCATCGCCACCGATGAATAAGCCGACCCAGCACCCCGTACTGCCTCCCCCGCAGTAGCCGGATTCTTATAAGCCTCCGTGCGCAGACGAATCAATAGATCCGGGATGGGGATCTTTACCGGGCACACCTCGGCACAGGCGCCACAGAGCGTGGAGGCGGTTGCCAGCGCGTAGGTAGAATCAAGGCCCAGCAAGTGCGGTGAAATTATCTTACCGATCGGGCCAGGGTACGTTGTGCCATAGGCATGGCCACCAATGCGCGTATACACAGGGCAATGATTCATACAGGCCCCGCAACGGATGCACTGTAGCGTAGACCTGAGTTGCGGATCGGCATAAGCCTGCGTTCTGCCGTTATCCAGCAGAATAAGATGCACCTCTTCAGGCCCATCCAGTTCACCAGCTTTACGTGGCGACGAAATCATATTCACGTAGGTGGTTATGGCCTGCCCAGTTGCCGAACGGGTCAACAGACTCAGTAATGGTGGTAGATGGGTTAGTTTTTCCACTACCTTTTCAATACCGGTAATCGCAATATGTACCCGTGGCACTGTGGTACTCATGCGGCCATTGCCTTCGTTTTCCACCAGGCAGAGGGTGCCGGTTTCAGCCACCATTACATTAACGCCAGAGACGCCGATATCGGCAGCAGCAAATTTGTCGCGCAATACCTTACGGCCAATCTGGATCAACTCATCGACCGAATCCGTATAGTCCACACCCGGAATACGATCAGCAAATAGCTCGGCAATCTCAACTTTGGTCTTGTGAATAGCGGGCATGATGATATGGGATGGCTTCTCATCCGCCAGCTGGACGATATACTCGCCCATATCTGATTCAAGGGCCTCAATACCAACCGCCTGCAAGGCATGGTTAAGTTCAACCTCCTCGCTGACCATGGACTTACCCTTAATGACTGACCGGGCATTCGTGGCCTTGGCGATACCGATAAAGATCCGATTAGCCTCTTCTGGATTTTCCGCCCAGTGCACCTTAATGCCATTGCTCGTCAGACGGGCTTCGAGTTTTTCGAGTAGCTCAGGCAAACGCGACAAACTGTATTGACGTATAGCCTCACCCAAATCACGCAGGCGCTGTAGCTCGGCATCATCAGGAAACTGTGCCAGACGCTTATTCTGCAGAAAATCCATCGCCCCACGAAAGTTCTTCTGTAATGCGGGGTTTTCGACAACCGCTTTAGCCCTCTGGCGAAACTCGTCGGCCGGCACAAAATGTAGTGGCTGATTCATCTATCGATCCTCCACCAGAATAACGACCAGTTGCTTGGGGCCATGCGCGCCATAGGCTAGGGTTTGCTGAATATCCGCTGTTTTAGAGGGGCTCGAAATCAGAATCACATTAGTCGGCAACCCGGCAGCCCAATCCTCTTTGATTATCAAGGTCATCAGGCGATCAACCACACGGCTTGCATGCAGGATAGCGATATGTACAGGAGGCACCAGAGACAACTGACGAGGTGATTGAGCCCCGCACCACAAAACCAGAGTTCCTGTTTCTGCAATGCCAGCATAAGTCTGGGTTAAGCCAGCATCCGCCTGCTCGAACAATGGTCTTCTATCATCACACTGTTCAGTAATCGGTAGCAATGATGTCTGAGTGGCGACAGCATCACATAAAGCCTGGTCAGCTATGAGCTCAGGGCCAACAGCCAGCAACTGTATCTGTTTATCGCGACAGATCTGAACCAGCATTTCGCTCAGGTCTGCTGCCGATGTACGGTGCACTTCGGCCATTGCGTTTTTCATCGTTAGCATCAGGCGCTCAACGCGGGTTGCCTGATCTTCATTACTCGGCGCATAAAAGTGGCTAGCATCCGGACATGCCATAGGTTCTACATGCGCATTTCGTAGCTTCTGAAGAATCCGCTGGCGGGCATCAACCTGGGTCATAGCGTCTCCTTAACTTCAGGGTTTTTGCCACCTGTTTGTTCCAGCAAAAAGGTCGCCAGGTGTTTACCGTTCAACGGTCGTCCTATTTTGGATGCATGGCCTGTAATATTAAGCAGGCAGCCGCAGTCACCCGAAATCAGCACATCAGACTCTGTAGCAGCTAAAGCCGCCACTTTATCGCGCACAATACCGCCGGAAATTTCCGGATGCCGCACACTGAACATACCGCCAAAGCCACAGCACTCAGACTCGTGCTCCTGCACCTTTAATTCAACACCTTCCAGACCCTGCAATAAATGACGGGTGGCTGAGAGCGCTCCTGTTTCACGCCGTGCCGAACAGGAGGTATGTAATGCCACCGAACAAGCTCCGCCACATCCAGGCCTATTAAAATTCAGTGCGCGTACTAGAAACTCACTCAATTCCCAGATACGACCGGCAATTTGTTCTGCCTTTTGAGAATCTGGCGTTCCCGCAAACAATGTCGGGTAATGGTGACGCATCATCCCGGCACAGGATCCCGAAGGCAAAACGATTGGCCAGGGTTCTGGAAATAGATCCAGTTGTTGGCGCGCTACAGCACGCGCTTCATCCGGCTGGCCGCTGGTATAAGCTGGTTGACCACAGCAGGTCTGATCTTCGGGGAAGTGCACACGTACGCCTTCACGCTCGAGTAAGGCAACAGCATCTAGGCCGGCTTCCGGCACAAATAGATCGACCAGACAGGTACAGAAAAAATACACATCCTGCGGCTTGGCATTCAAAACATTGCTCATTTAATGTCCCCGGCACAGACCCGTTTAACTTCATTGACATTACAGCAAAATACTACAAAACGGGCCCGTCTTGTATAGCGACAAATAACAAAGCTAGTGCATTGATGGGTTAGAATTCACGACAATAATTTATGGGGTAAAGCATGGGTTGGGTAGAAACGGCTGCAAGAAAATCTCTCGCTAAAGGCCTTACGCATCTGGAGATGCAGAAACTTGCCGACCAGAAGGCCAAAGCCGCCTTTGTACTTCTCATTATTGGTTGTGGGATGTGGTACTTTGCCCAGACGCCCTTTGCTGCACTGCCGCTAGTAGCGGCTGCCTGTGTCGGCGCCCACGCCTATTTCCGGTCTGAGGTTTCAAATAAAATGATCGACCTCAATATGAAGTCGGATAGCAAGGCTTAAAGCCTCAAAAGCTATCTGCCAAAGCTATCCGTTGGTCTACCGCAGCCGATACCGACACATTCATTCTTGATACGCTTGGGTGGTGCTTTGACTGATTCTACAGGCACACCGATCTCATCGAGAAAGCTTTTGGCACGTGACTCCCCCGCTGCTGCCGCTTTCTGCATCAGTACCATACCGCCCTTTTCATCCTTAGGTGTGCCGATGCCGGATATCTTGGCTAGACCCAGTCGGTACATGCCTCCGGGGTAATTCTGATCAGATGCACGTTTAAACCACATCACAGCAAGTTCTTGATTTTCCAGAACGCCTATACCCGTCATCAAGGCCATACCAACCAGAACCTGAGCTTTAGGGTTGCCATCTTCGGCGGCTGGCAAACAGTTCTTGTAGGCCCAAGTCTCATTGCCAGAACGTATGATGTTCTCACACAAGCTCATCTGATCAGCAAAGGCTGGCTGGGCCAAAATTGCGCCCAGCAAACACAAGCAACGTAGCAAACGCATTAGTGTTCTTTATTAAGCTTCTTCACGGCAATCAGGGTTACCAGAAAGACCAGGTGAATCGCTGCTGCACCCACCACCACGCTCACTTCGGTACTTTCTATGTCGGTGAGAACCTTTAGCAGGTTAACCCCTGAAATCGTTACCAGAGAGAAACTCAGCTTTTCTTTGATATATGCACTGTCCTTGGCATGGTCACCCTTAATCTCGGCCGCCGCGTTACCAATCACAAGAGAGGCCAGATCAATGACCAGCGCCGCATCGATGATGGTCAAAAGCATCACCAATGCAGCAGATTCGGAAATGCCGTGCTGCACTGTTTCCACAATACCGTGGAGCAGCTCTACACCAATTGAGTAGCCGTAGATCAGCGTCGCTATAGATAGCGCGATCAAAACAAATAAATTAGTTAGTTTTTTCATGCGTATTCCTTTGGAAGCACATCGTATTGCATGGCAACAAACCTGTCTAGCCAGATTATGACTCGCTGTCTCTCTTATGGTGTAAAGGCATAAACCGCCGCCAGAGGTAAATAATCAGGACGAATACTATTAATGCCACCGTTAAAGGGATCCGATTGCCTACAACGAAATGATCCACCCGGTTGTATTCCATCCGCTTCTTGATTGCCATCAAAAAACCAGAAACCGTATCGGCACAAGGCAGATTAGCCATTCTTGGAAGGTCGTTAACAACCCCGCCCGCCGTTTCATAATCTGCTACGCTACTCGACAACACCTGCTGGTAAATCTCGTCAGCGATATAAGGCGACAAATACTTACTTGTTCTATCCGTATCGTCTAAAACCTTTTGGCTTTCAATAGCCAGATTCTTGCAGATGAGCTGACCTAACGAATCCTGTGCGTCCGCAGCATAAGCAGGTATGAATGCGACCGCAAGTACAAGTGCGAGAGAAACTCGCCTCACCGCCAGAAAGAACGCGTTAAATACAGACACCCGACACTCCGTCATTCAGGCTTGCGGCTTAACAGCAAATGCATGTTCAACCAGATAATCTCCAGGCTTACCCTTGCCAGCAGAACCGGCAAAACCAGCCTCATCAAGCAGTCGACGGGTTTCAACCAGCATACCCGCGTTGCCACAAATCATAAGCCGATCAGTCGTTGGATCCAATGGCCCCAGCCCCAGATCCTTAAGGATTTGGCCAGAGGATATCAATGCCGGTATGCGGCCCTGATGAATAAATGCTTCACGTGTGACGGTTGGGTAGTAATAAAGGTTTCGGTGGCTGGCCAAAGACTCCAACTCATCTCTATAGGCCAGTTCACTGACATTACGAACACCATGAACCAGCACCACCTGTTCAAATTGCTCGAATACATCTCCGCCGCGCAAAATGCTGATAAAGGGTGCCAGGCCAGTACCTGTAGACAGCATGAGCAAACGCTTACCAACTTTGAGGTCAGCGGTTACCAACGTGCCCTTGGCCGCTTTACAAACAACCAGGCTGTCACCCTCTTTAATTTGAACTAATTTCGAGGTCAAAGCCCCATCAGGCACTTTGATACTCAGAAACTCGAGAGCACTTTCGCTATTGGCATTGACGAAGCTATAGGCACGTAACAAGGGCTTTTCGTTCTCTATCAAGCCAATTAATACAAACTGACCATTCTCGAACTGCAATTCGGCGTCGCGCGTACATTTGAAGCTGAATAGCTTTTCGTCCCAATGGTGGACATGGGTCACTGTCTGAAGGGTGTAGTAACTCATTTTATTTTCGGAACTCCTGACATTTGATGCACATCATGCGTTTATTCTGAAGTACATTTATCGCCTGAAACATTACACTACCTATTATTCCTTGGCACGCCTTCCCAAAGATAAAAGACCGTCATCACCCCATGCGCCCACTTAAAATTGCCATTATCGGCACCGGCAACATCGGTACCGATCTACTCATCAAGATCGGTAAATCCAAACGATTAGAATGCACGCTCTTTGCTGGACGGTCCGCGCACTCAACTGGCATTCATCTGGCTCAGTCTTTAGGCATTAACACCTCGACCGAAGGTATCAAGGCCCTGGAAGACAACCCAGACATCTGTGATGTTGTACTCGATTGCACGTCTGCCCACGACCATATACACCACTGGGAGGTATGCAAACGACTGGGCAAACCAGTCGTTGATCTGACTCCATCCAAACAAGGTCTTGCCTGCGTACCTGCAATTGCGACCCTGCACCAGGTTGCTGATGAATTGCAAAACATCAACATGGTGACCTGTGGTGGTCAAACGACCATACCCATCGCCTACGCCCTGGCACAAGCGCATAAGGATATTGAATACATCGAGGTCGCATCAAGCGTGGCTTCGGTAAGTGCCGGGCCCGCAACAAGACGAAATCTGGATGAGTACGTTGAAACAACAGAGTCCACGCTTAAGTCATTCAGTGACGCAAAGGCTTCAAAAGTGGTTTTAGTGCTCAATCCTGCAGAGCCGCCAATCTATATGCAGTCCACCATATACGCCAAAATCGATAACCCGGACATCAACGCTATTAGTGTTTCCGTTGATCAAATGGTCAAGCGGGTTCAGCAATACTGTCCTGGTTATGAGTTGACTATGCCGCCTATGGCCAACGGCAATATTGTCACAACGGCAGTCAAAGTAACCGGTGCCGGTGACTATTTACCTCCCTATGCTGGGAATATCGATATTATTAACTGTGCAGCGCTTGAAGTACTTAACCTTCTGGCTGAAGCAAAGTGTGGGGCTGCCTCATGAAAAAGATACTGATTAGCGACCCCACCTTGCGTGATGGCAACCATGCGGTTGCCCACCAACTTAATGCAGACAACTTTGCCAAATACTGCAATGCAGCTGATGCAGCTGGGATTCCAATCGTGGAAGTCGGTCACGGAAACGGACTGGGCGCATCAACTATTCTGGTCGGTGAAGCAAAGCTCAGCGACGAACAGATATTAACCATTAGCCGTGAGAATCTCAAAAACTCCAAATTGGGTGTTCTTGCGGTTCCTGGTTTCTGTACGATCAAAAAGCACCTCACACAAGCAGTTGAATTAGGGGTTGATGTATTCCGTGTTGCAAGTCATTGCACGGAAGCCAATGTGACTCAACGCCACATTGAGTTTGTTCGCAATGCAGGCAAAACTGCCTATGGCGTTTTGCTCATGAGTCATATGGCGAGCCCGGCAAAACTTGTCGAAGAAGCTCAGAAGATGGCTGCCTACGGTGCCGAATCCGTCATTATTTTCGATTCATCGGGCTATTACCTACCGGAAGATGTCACAGAGCGTATTACCGCCTTGACGAACGGGTTGGATATCCCGGTTGGCTTTCATGGTCACAATAACCTGGGTATGGCGGTTATGAATTCCGTAGCTGCTGTCAGAGCCGGTGCCACAATAATTGAAGGCACCACACGAGGATTTGGCGCTGGCGCCGGCAATACGCAGCTAGAAGTACTTGTAGCCGTTTTCAAGAGACTCGGCTGGGACACCGGGATTGATCTATACAAGGTACTGGATCTTGCGCAATTGGCCGAACGAGAATTCAACCCAGTTCCTGCAAGCATCAACCCGCTAGCAATCGTCAGCGGTTTGGCCGGTGTTTTTTCAGGGTTTGCCAGACTGGTCGATAAGACCGCAAAGGAATACAACATCGATCCTCGTGATATTTTCTTTGAATTGGGAAAACGCAATGCAGTTGCCGGACAGGAAGCCCTGATTGCCGAAGTGGCAAGGGATTTAGCCAAAGCTTGCCCAAAATGACATTACATCTTTAAGTCAGAATTGAATTCCTAATGGAAATTGCGATTGTTATTGCCGCAGGCTTTCTTTGCGGTTTCTTTACGACCCTGGCCGGCAGTGGTACGGCAATTACATTGCCCTTGTTGATTTTTCTGGGTCTTTCACCTGCAGTTGCCAGTGGCACAAACAGGCTTACGGTAGTGGTAGCAACCCTGGCGGCTAGCATTACCTTCATTAGGGCCGGCCTAATCAATTGGGCTCTAGCCTTCAAGATGATTACGCCCACAGTGCTGGGTTGCATTCTCGGCACGCTTTTCATCGACGTCATTCCACCGAAGGTTCTGGAATGGATCATCGTTGGATCAGTAGTCATTGCACTCATACTCATACTAACCAGCGTTAAACAGATGTTGGAGTCTGTCCACAACGATGCCCCTAGATTCCGTTTCCAGGATGCTTTTTATCTGTTCCTAATCGGTGTTTGGATGGGGCTAGTCTTTCTGGAAGGCGCAACATTTTTGCTCATCGTGCTTATATTAGCGTTGCGTCTACAACTCGCCATAGCCAACGCATACAAAAGCATTATCATTTTTTCAGCGGTAACGATCTCTTTTTTTATTCTTGACTATACGGGAGACATCAACTGGCGTTTGAGTATCCTTTTGGCCATTGGCGGCATAGTCGGTGGGTATATCGGTGCAAAGTTTTCAATGCATGAATCTGCGAAGAAGTGGACCTATCGCGTTCTCGTCGTCATTATTTTGGTAGAGTTAGCTCATCTAGTCGTCTTTATATACAAGGGGCAAGCCATGTCGGTAAACAACATGCTGATGCCGATGATGTGAGCCTATGGATAGCCCTTTAGAAATTTTCATCATCATCGTAGCGGGCTTCTTGAGTGGATTTATTACCACCGTTGCCTCTAGCGGCTCTGCGGTTACCTTACCCCTACTACTCTTTCTTGGATTGCCACCGGCTGTGGCAGCTGGGACAAACCGGATGCCTATGGCGATATCTGGAGCAATCGCAACATTCACCTTTGTTAGGGCGGGCAAAGTTGAGCCCGTCATGGCCACTAAGATCATCATTCCCGCATTAACCGGGGGAATTATCGGTACGTTATTTATTGATCCAATACCACCCAAATATCTTGAATGGATCATTATAGGATCGATCATTATTGCGCTTATTCTGCTGCTAACTAGCATCAAACAAACGCTTCAAAAAACACACGAAGATCCTCCTAGATATCGATATCGCGATGCGTTTTATTTATTCCTGGTTGGCCTGTGGGTTGGCCTTATCTTTCTGGATGGCGCCACCTATCTGTTAATGGTGTTTATACTTTCTATGCGCTTTGTGCTGGCTGAAGCAAATGCCTATAAAAATATCGTTGTGTTTTTAGTTTCCGCCATCTCGCTAGCGATCCTTGGAATCAATGGAGATGTAAATTGGGCGATTGGTGCCACCATGTCTATTGGTGGCGTGCTCGGCGGCTACGTAGGTGCCAAGTTCTCATTGCACGAACTTGCCAAGAAATGGACTTATCGCATGCTGGTGGGCATCATGGTCTTTGAATTATTCCACATCTTCGATTTGCTTTACTCTGGCACACTGTTATCTGGTGTCGGCATGATGAAGCAATAGAGACACTAATACAACTCATAAAATTTATCACTAGCAGCATTTGAATTTAATGAATTTATATTTCAACACCATCGAATTTGCAGCTACTTTTATTATTTTGCTGCTTGTATCACTTATATTGCGGCAGCAAGGTATTATTCAGAAGAGTGACGCATCTCTTTTTGCCAAACTTATTGTTAATGTAGTCCTACCGGCGCTCTTAATCAGCACCCTCTCGAAAATTTCGGTAAACACGGACATACTAAAGGTAGCAGCTTCATTTCTGTTTGTAGAGGCCATTCTTTTTGGAGGCTCTTTTGCAGTTGGCAAATATCTTCTAAGTTTACCTAGGGCATCTCTCGGCGTTTTTGTTCTTTGTTCAACAGTCGGCTCAACGGCTATTCTTGGTATTGCCTATATCAGTTTCATATTCGAAGGCGAAGTAGAAGCTGTAGGCAAAGGCCTCCTAATCAGCCAACTTGCCGTGGGCATACCGGCTTATATCTTCTGCCCTATTGTATGTATGTGGTCTGGCAATACAGATTTTGATAAATCTCAATGGTTAGCCCATTGCAAAACAATTCTGACAACCCCGACCATTGTTGCCATTCTGATTGGTCTCGTCTGGTCCTATATTGGGCTTCCCACTAGTGGGGGTTTAATTGGAACCGCATTTACAGCGATGGACATCATCGGAAGAAGTCTCGTTTTTTTAGTCGCCATCCTTCTCGGCCTGACAATTCAACGCATACCGTTTAAGGAAAACATACTGGCCATTCTTGTGTGCGCTCTTTTCATTCTAGTTGTTGAACCGATCTTGCTATTCAACCTTCAAACCTGGCTGGGCTTTGAAATCAAAGATATACAAATCTGCTACTTTCTGTCTTCAATGCCCGCAGCCTACGCAATAATTGCTTATGCAGTTCGTTATGGCGCTGACGTTCCACTTGCATCAACACTCGTTGTTTCAACAAAATTATTAAGTGTCGTCACAATTCCTGCAATGATGCCTCTTTTAGGCATTTTCAATAACTAAATTTGGTTAAGATCACATGAACCTCAAAACTACTTTATCTGACCTTATCGTTCGTGACCGGATATCAACCACCATGGCATGTGATGTCATGAACAAATCTGGGTGGCTTAAAGACATTACCCCACTAAACCATGGCCACCATCTGGCCGGTGAAGTGAAATATGTCTTTGCACATGCAGGAACAAACTATCACCTTCATGAACAACTTGCTGATATCGAAGAAGATAAAATTATCTTTGTTGACGCAATTGAATGTGAAAAAAGAGCTGTGTTTGGAGACATTGTTGCAAACTATCTTTTACAACATCGACGAACTCGAGCCATAGTGACTAATGGCTACATGAGAGATGTTCCTGAGCTAATCAGAGACAATTTACCAATATGGTCTATAGGGGGTACGCCTATTGGATGTAACAAACTTCAGACCCCGGTTTCAAGTGAAATTGCCACTATTGTTGAAGAACGTCGCAGGCTATTTGAATCTTCGATTCTGATTTGCGATGATTCTGGTGTTGCCATAGTTGGACCTGAATGGATTAACGAAGATTTCAAACGTAAAATTGACTTCATAGAAGCACAAGAAGAAGTGTGGCATTACTGCGTTCATACGTTGAAGTGGAGCACATATGAAACAGTCTGTTTACAAAAGTATTTTGAGGTTCCAGGAGTCGTTCCGGAAGTCATGCTTGAAAAACTGAAATGCTATACGCAGAAAAACTGAAAGCCCATCAAAACAAGGAGATCAACATAATGATAATTAAAAAACTACTCGTACTGCTTTTTGCAGTTTGCATGAGTGTTGCACATGCAAATGATTGGCCAGATCGATCAATTCGGTTTATATCACCCTACCCACCTGGTGGGTCGAATGATAATGCCACCAGATTGATCGCCGAAAAGCTATCACCAATGCTCAATCAACGCATCGTCGTTGAGAACTTACCAGGTAAAGATACGGTACATGCTTCGGAATTGATTTCAAAATCCAAGCCAGATGGCTACAACTTCATCATGCTGGCCTCGCCGCATACCGCCAACCCTTCATTTTATGAAGCACTCCCTTACGATACGAATACACACTTCACTCCCATCATTCAGGTCGTAAAAGTACCTTTATTTCTGATGGTGCCGGCCGATTCGCCGATTAAAAGCGTACCTGAGCTTATAGCTGCAGCTGAGCGTAATCCGAATGGTATAAACGTATCCACAACAGGCAATGGTGGCGGACCCCATTTAGCACTTATGGTTTTAACCAATATAACAAAAGCCAACCTAAAACATGCACCTTACAACGGTGACAAGCCAGCACTCGCTGACATCAAGTCAAGCAAAATTGATGGGGGCATTCATCCAATCGTTTCAGCTCTTCCTGACATCAAGGACGGCAAAATTCGCGTTTTAGCAGTCTTTGGCTCTAAGCGTTCCAGTTTACTGCCTGATGTACCATCACTGGGTGAACTAGGTTATGCAAATACCGATGTTTATGCATGGTTTGGCTTAGCTGGCCCAGCAAAACTTCCGGCGAAGATCGTTAATCGCATGAACAAAGATGTGAATGAGATCCTGTTGGATCCAGCTGTTAAACAAAGACTTGCTGAGATGGGCATGGAGCCTTTAGGTGGTACACCCACCCAATATAAGAAATTCATTGATAACGATATCCGCAAATGGAAAGAGTTTCTTGCCCGTCATCCGATTGAGCAACGGAAACAATAAAATTCGTTGAACTCTTGGGTGGCTTGAATTATCTAGAACTGTTCAAGTTGCGTATGTTAAATAAAAATGGCTCAGTTAGACTGAGCCATTTTTATTTTCAGATGAGTCTAATGAATCATTTTTCCAGCTTTACCGTAACACCACTGCTGCTCAGGTTCAGCTGAACACCTTCAGAAGTGCTGGTCAGACGCATAATCACGCCATTCTGATTCTTAAGAATCGTGCCACCGACACCACCGCCCAGGGTAATGCTGCTCTCGAGCTTGGTAAATGTACCCGAGAACTTTGAAACATCAGGCATGTCATAGACTTCACCGGCCAGAGACACTTTGGAGATACCTACATTGGCACCAACGCTCATACCACTAATCTTGAATGGGTAGCTCTTACCTTGATAAGTGAGCGTGCCGGCACCACGGCTTCCACCGACGATGAGGGCAAATTGGGTTTCGGTAATATTCACTGTACCAGCAGGTACTTTAGGCGCATCGGCTGCATAAGCACCAAAACTCAAAAGCCCTAGGCTCAATACCAGCAGCGATACAAATTTACGAATCGAAGGCATCAACTTCTCCATTACAAAATGATTAGGAAATGCGAAAGAGATAACTAACGCACATGCGATCACACTACTCTTCAAAAGTGATTTAAACAAATATTGAAGACGAAACCTAACCAATCGCAATATCAATGATCTCTATCCATCCCGAGTCCGGTGCTGGAAATGACACTGTATGGTCTTGGACACCTTGATATTTCATCCTTTCGACGTCACACATCGTCACATGATCTATCTGTTCTCCATCTAATGCAGCAACAAGATCTGGTCCTCGCCACGTTTCAATGGGTGTCTTTAAGCCACAGGCTTGAACAACTACATCAAAAATCTGGCCTGGCAATTCTCTACGTTCAGGCATTAATTGATCATAAGGGACCAAGTAGTCCACGATAGCTCTTGATCCTTTTTGTGCCAAGTCGAAACATTGAACAAAATCTTCTCGTGATAGGTAATAACTAATGCCCTCGGCGACTATCAGTGATGGTGCATCCGGTTTCCAACCATGCTCAATCAATGCCCTACTGCAAGCTTTAATATCGGTAAGATCTGCTGTCAGGAATTGAATATTTCTTGGGGCACCCCCCATCCCATTAACCAGATCTGCTTTTTGCGTCATGTTACTCAAGTCGAGTTCATAAACTGTGACATCGTCGTAGTTTTCAGCAATTTCCAGACCTTGAGGAGACAAGCCGGCCGCAATAATTACTACCTGCTTGATATCTCCCTGATCAAGAATTTGATTGCTCCAACGACGAATAATCCACTTTCGGTTTTTAATCACATGGTCATTAAAGGAACAGATCGCGTGAATCTGCCTATCCATCTCTAGACCTGCTGAAAGATCAAGCCTGTCCCAGTATCTTTGGGCAAAGGGAGCTGTATATAAGTGGGGTTCTGCCCATAACAAAACCATCGCCGAGGTTGAAGATAGGGCTAATTTGCCGTCAGTGGTGGTCATATGTAAGGTTGGTGTCAACTGAATGGAAAATAGTGTAGGTAAATCATGTAATCATCAAGAAACGTAGCTTGTTCAAAGATGACTTAAATCGTATTAAGGAGTCTAGCAATGCTCGAACGTATGATCTACACATCCAAAGCGGCCGATGGCATTGGCAGCTTATGTTTGTTTAATATTCTTTCCAAAGCAAGGGCAAACAATGCATTGCTTGGCATAACCGGGCACCTGATCTTCGATGGCACGCATTTCACACAATGTATTGAAGGCCCAACAGAAGCTATTAATAAGCTTTGGTCCTCGTTAGTTGCTGATCAGCGGCATCAGGAGATCAATATTGTTTCCAGAGCCCCTATCAAAATGAGACGCTACGGCCTTTGGTCGATGTCGTTCAGTTCGTACAAACCCTTGAATGGTCATAACATGCCAGGGTTCTTTCCGCTCAATGAAGACACTGTTGAATTCGAGATTGAGCGACTGATGAAGCTCGCGGACACCAATTAATTCACAGAAACCCTACTGATCAAACCTTGGCTCGCTCAGCCTTCTCAAGCGCTTCTCTGGGGTCCCCCGATAGATCGGCGTTTAGGAATGAGGATGACTCGGGCAGTATCAGCTTAAGCTCGTTACCGAAATCGAGCGCCACATCTAACGCATCGGCAGACAGCCCAAGCACATGGCCACCCTTGGTTCTGTCACGGCTAATAAAATGCAGATGGTAGCCAGGGACACCGATCGTATGCGCATATTCAGGCGTGTAGAAACCGATCAGTGTGCCTTCAATGTTTTTGAATTTAAACTCAGCCTGTTGATTAGTCGCTGTCACTAGGTCAGTTCCTAGTTCCGACTTACATGCCACACGGACATCAACCTGCTTAAAAAGCCCTTCGATCCGTATTCCTGTGAAGATATTGTCAGAAAGGCGCATTGCGTCAATCCGGTGATATAGGTCATCAACACTCAGAACTGCCTCAATCGTTTCATCTCTTTCAGACTGAAATCGTGTTGCAACCCAAAACGGTGTCATCTGATCAGCGTCTACCGGCTTAACCGTGCCGTCGCTTAATGCCTGCCAACAGGTACCATCAAGCAAAATGCCTTCACCATCCAACCCATGAAAGGTTCCTAGACCAAAGTCACCATGCTTTAAGACTTCTCTAAGTTGGACAGCACCTTGGAGTACCCCTTCAACAAGGGCCGAAGAAGTAGAAACCTGATAAACCGTATGGTGCTCAAGATCGAGGAAATCTGCGATCGCTCTTAAAGCGGTACGTTCGGGTGTGTCACCGGACTGCTCACAATAATGGGCCAGAGCCTCTTTTACGTTTTGCGGCAGACTGAGTTCAAGGCGATCTTGCACGATTAACACCTGGTCATTTAGTAATTAGGACGCCCTAGAGTCTGCAGCAATCAAAGCGCGGTAGGCATGCCAGGTAGCATGCCCAGCAATAGGCGCTGTATAAATAAGCCCCAGAAATCCAGCCAGAAACCCGAACGAAATAAGTGCAACTAATATCCCCGCCCATACGATCATTGCACCCGGGTTTCTTGCTACAACAGCCAGACTCAAAAGTACTGCGGTAATCGCATCGCTCTTTTTGTCATACATCAGGGGAACAGCAACAACACTGATTGAAAAGATGAATGCAGCAAAAACAAAACCAACACCAAAGTAAACCAGCAGAAACTCGATGTTTTCAAGTGTGAGCACCGCACTGGCAAAATCACCCATACTCGGCAAACCAGCGTTGTAGAAAACCGCAAATATAACGGCCGATGCACGCGCCCAGATTAGGGCAACAATGCCACTCACCAGCGCGAATAGCGCCAGATTATTCATGTTGCCCCGCCACACGGTTAATGATGCACGAAGACTTGGGTTATCGCCCTTTTCGAGCTGATTGGATAAATTGTAAAGACCAATCGCCAACACCGGGCCCAACAACATAAACGCACTGGTTGCAGCCAATGTCATGACGTAGGAAGCACCATTAAAGAAGGCGACCGTCCAGCCCATTAATGCAAAACAGACCCCATAAAAGAGACTGGCGAACTGCGCTTTTAAGAGATCTTGAAACCCTGCTTTCAACCAACCAAAGGGAGCAAGCAAAGGCACGTTATTAATACGATCCCATAGAGATGGCTGTTCTGCTGGCTGATTTTGATCTTCAGAGTGTTGTTGCTTGCCTGTGTTCATGGCCCTACCTTCAATAAAATTACATCGCTACATTAGGTGAAATCAGAAGCTATGTCTAGGACAAAGAAGACGGTTACAGAACCACAGCAGCCGTTGAACAATGGCTTGAACCCTAAGCATGCTTTTACAGTGGGAAATGACACTTATGATCTATGCAATTCTAACTATCAATCTAAAGTGTCCAGAATATGGTTGGCACATGGGTGGGTGTCAGCCACACAGCTGTTTATGGAGGTGGTATTCATCACCCGACCAAAAAAGCAAATACCCCGACAAACAGGCAGGCTGATAACGGCATCCGCTTCAGAAATGTTGAATTCACCTACACGATTGATAAGCAGGATGGTCGGAATTTGTCGGGCAATTCAACGTCCGGACATCATTCCAATAAAAGACTGCTTGGCGCCATTGCAAAGAATGGCAAGGGGGGCGTGATGGTGGCCGAGCACGGAGGACATATCACCTTCACGATTGACGGAAACTCTATGGAAATATGTGGCACCCGAGCCCGTGAAAAAGTCGCCAAAACCACAGACGCCGCCCATTGTACCGATTTCGTCAGAAAGTAAGCACTGTCATCAAATAATCATCCGCCCCAAAACAAAAAACCGCCTCACGGGCGGTTAGATGTTTTTACTACAATTAACTTTAAGAGCCCTACATAAAGCGAATAGAAGCCTTAGTTCGTGAGCAGCTCTAGCATTCGGCCTGCTAAGCGTTCAGCCATCTGCTCGATGCTAAAAACTTATTGAAAGGTTTCGCAACTGTCTCTATGGTTGTTCGGGTCATAACAGCAAGTACAATAACCACAGTCAGCAGAGACGTATGCATCTGGGGCAAGCAGCGTTGAGCATCCATTATTGCTCCAATATGACCCCGCTCCGGGTTGTTGTGGGTTGTAGCAACATATCACGCCGGTGGTGCAACTACCTGAGCCATAGGAAGGAGTGCCGCAATAATCACCGCACTCGTTTACACACGAACCAGTAGTACCATCACATGATGAACTTTGAGAGTATGCAGGTGCATTTGACAAAAACACGAGACATAACGCTACCAGTAGTAGCCCGGAAAATTTTTTGAGTTTTAGCATAGAAGTCATGTTTACAGGGTTATTGTAAAAATTTGTTACTGTAGGATTGAGCCCCAGACACTTGTCTGGATGTAACCAAAGGTTTTTGTTGTGTTTTCGAGAGTTCCTTTGACACTCACCAAATTGCCCTTGGCATTGTAAAGAGATGCTGATGACCATTGTTTAGCACCAGATTCATAAGAGCTACTAACGCTAGTCTTAAATCCATTGCCATCATAGGTATTGGTTAAACTGCTTGTGAGCGCACCGTTCGGATCGAAGGTTTTGCTTGTCAATTGGTTTTTGTTGACATCGTACGTAAACTGGACGGTTTTAATTACATCACCATTGCCACTAGTGACGACATACTTCATCAAGTTGCCATTAGCGTCGTAAGTATTAACTCGCTTTTCTGACCGAGTGCCTGCTGCGTCATAAGTAATTGCTTGAGTCATTTGGTTATTGGCGTTGTAAGTCATCACAAAGTAGAGACTTAGAACGCCCAAATCGTACTGACTTTGTTTGACAGCATTTCCTTTAGCGTCATAAGTTGAAACGACCTTTTTGTTAACTGTATTGCTGATGGGGTCGTACTCTTCGTAAATGGTGTTGTTGCCATATGAGTCATAAGCATATGCGGTGCGTTTCTTTAGAACGCCGTTGTTACCATAGCTGGAACTGCCGGTTAGATAACCATTACCATCATATGTTCTTGCGGTATACTTAATCAAAGTATCGTTCTGATCGTAAGATTCAGTCTTGATGAGTCTACCGCTTTGATCATAAATGTTCTTGCTGTATCCGAACCCATTTCCACCAGTTACAAAATTACTGGATTTTGTCAAAGCGCCACTATTGTCATACTCGTAGGCATAGTTTGTATTGACAGAGGTCGTATCCATTTGCATTGTGGATTTGTTGTAAATAACGGCCGTTAGTTTCTGGCCTCGGTATAAATCATTGACCGCCTTGTAAGTCATCTTGATAGGACGAGTTCCACCCCATACGCCTGCAGCTCTGGCCTCACCCATCAGCTGGCGGAAATTAAAATTTTTCTCAAAGGCCAAATAGTTCTGCTTGAAGTTAATGGATTTTCCGACTGCAATGGCATTGAGCTTAGGAGGAATCAGGATACCGTTAGTAGCATCAACTGTTTGCAAGAACACGGAAATATTCGCCGCTTGTTGAAACAGCAAGGAGCTTGGCGTGTTGTTTGGAATGCCTAAGGCCGAGAGCGGAGGCGCAATGCCGACCAGATCAAAAGTAGTTAAATTAGCTGCGGCAGGAGCCTGTCCGATAACAATGTCACCAACCGAGAAAGTCACGGACTCCCCGGCTTTGTAAGTAAATTCACCACCGACACCTGTTAGCCCAGACTGTGACGCAGTCTGGTATTGAATGCCAGCTACACCACTAGCATCAGAAAACTTTCCTGTGGAGGTTGCAGTACTGCCTGAATCCCCGCCGCTACAAGCAAAAAGTGTCGCAACAAGTGCCGCAACACAAAATGCAGGAACTGCCTTTCCAATTCTAATCAATCGCATGTGCTTAGCCCAGGTGAGTATTGAGAATTTTTTTGTATAGTATCCCATAAATTTAGCGTGCGTATGCATACCTTTCCAAATTCAGTCCGCGCATTATACGCCATACACAATGACACCCCGGGGGTCTAACCTCTTGGTCTCACCCAACCCCTCCCCCTGCCGGGTAAACAGCTCGATCCTAGAAGAACATCAACTGTGGGGGTGAGTCATGGAACAGGCGTTCTTTTACATAGCCGGCATACCGGGGAATGGATGTTGGGTAGAGCTTAACGGCACTGAGGGCTGGGGTGACATTGTTCGTGCTCTTTACGAGACGGGTCTCAAGAATCCAGACCAGATCTTTTGTGCTGACGCGGAAAGCTTGGCACGACACTTTTTAAGTCGTTACGACAACTTTGATCTTGTTGGGTACGTCACATGCCGAGAGGAATGCACTTGGGCCTCAGAGGCTGCAAAAGCTGCATACCTTGATTGCTTCGGATCTTGGGACGGTCAGGACTTCGAGGATAGCTACGCTGGCGAGTGGGATAACGACTTGGCACTGGCTGAAGATTTTGTTGAGAGCACAGGGATGCTGCACAGCATGCCAGATAATCTACGTGGTTACTTCGACATGGAGGCTTTCACTCGCGACCTGATGATGAATTACAGCGAATTGGAAGGCTACTATTTTCGGAATATTTAGCCTAAACACCGATTTCACTATACTCTAACCGAGCGTAGACTCACAGAAACAATGAAAAAGGCTCGGTTTCCCGAGCCCAATTCTGACCACTTATTGACCACCAGACCCTTTAATTACCTGTATCTGGCAATCAACAACAAAACCACGCAGTTGCTGTAACCACCTGATTCTTAGAATACTGGCGGAGACGAGAACCGCCGGAACCAAGCGTTCCCAAGAACTCTTAAATCTTACTGAGAAGTGTAAAGCTCTTTAC
>ERZ1034363.28-NODE-28-length-94006-cov-4.498036_pt1 | contig 94006 bp, 107 predicted proteins | sample MGYA00520616_ERZ1034363 | MGnify/ENA primary metagenome ERZ1034363 (study PRJEB33736, sample SAMEA104284506) | Azolla filiculoides | biome: Urban; feature: Water surface; material: Ditch water | place: Netherlands | collected 2015-10-28 | depth 0-0.1 m ...
GCGAGATTATTAAGTTATATTCTTATTTTAACACATTTTTTATTTTGTGTCAAATTCAAGAGTGCCCCCGCTCGGACTTGAACCGAGGACCGACGAATTATGAGTTCGCTGCTCTAACCAGCTGAGCTACGGGGACGCTATATATCCATTATAGCACACGTAACTCAAAAGTCAAATCCTATCTGCCGTTTTGGTATAGATATTTTTTGAGCTTGTTATCTTTGGGAACTTCGATGATGAGTTCAGCTACTGAAGTGCGACGTTGGTGTTGGAATGATACTTCTATAAGTTTTTTAAATTCTACATGGTATTCTGTTGCAAACTTTTTGGAGATAGTTTTAAAAAAGTCTAACAGGCTCTGGTCGTCTTTTGGTTCTTCAAGGATTAGTAGAAGTATTTTGTATGTGTTTGTTTCCACATGTTGGGCTTCTATTACTTCATAGTTTTCCATATGTTTATTATACCATGTTTTTGGTTTTTATTCTATACAGGTGTTGAGTGTTTATTTTTGCTGTGTGTGCTGTTAGTTATATTGTATGTCAGCCCAAACAGATAATAATGCTCGTGAGGTTATTGAACCTCCTGTGATTACTTTGAGTATTCAGATACAGTTTTCTGATGAGTCTGGTGAGTGGGTTGCTTCTAGTGATACTCATCCTGAGCTTGCTGGTAGTGGCGGTTCTGCTGATGATGCTTTTAGAAGTTTATGTGTTTGTGTTAGTGAAGATAACTGTTCTCACTAGTTTAATAGAGTAGGCTGTCTACTACTTTTTGTGCTACGGGGGATACTACGCTGTTGCCGAACAGGTCGAATATTTGTCTGCGTGGCATTCCTTTGGGTAGTTTGTAGTTGTCTGGGAATCCGAAGAGGCGTTTGATTTCTGTATCTGTTAGTCTTCTAACTTTTTTGCCGTCGCATACTCCTATTCGGTCTGCGTCTGTTGCTACTAGTGTTGGTGTAGGCTGTGCTGGGTCTAGTATGCGGGCTATTGGGAAGCTGAGTTTTCCTGAGTATATACGGTAAGTCTTGTTTGGTTCTTTATAGAGGTATCCTTGTTTGACTAGTTTTTCTAATGTTTTTGTTAGTGTGGTTTTAGACATTTTAGTGAATGTTAGGATGTTGTCTATACTTAGTGGCATTCCGTCTGTGTAGTGTATTTTGTTGATGATTGACCATGATTTTTTGCGAGATTCGAGTGCTAGGTTTTCTAGTAGTTCTCTTTCTTGTAAACTTGTTTTACCCCAGTATTCTATATTCCATGAATGAATATTGTTTGGTCCTCCTCGTTTGTCTCGTATGGCTTTACCTTTAAGGAAGTCTATACTGTAATGTGATGTGAGGAGTGTGCTGAAACTGTTCACTTTAGAGTCTGCTTCTTTAATGTTTTTTTGTAAAAATTTTGCTACAGGTGTTGCTGTTTTTGAAGGGGCTGGCATGACTGGCGTGTGAGTTAGTGAACCTACGATAAATATGCGTTTGCGTGCTTGAGCTACACCATATAGGGAGGCGTCTAGAAGCCCCCAGGAGACGTTATAGCCTATATGCTGTAAGGTTGTTAGGATTGTGGTTAAAGTCCTGCCGTATGGCATTTTAGGGCTTTTTGGGTCGGGGTCGTGGGTTATGAGTCCTTCAACGTTTTCTAGAATAAAATATGAAGGTTTTTTAGCGTTTATTATTCGGGCAGTGTCAAAAAACAGTGTACCTTTTGTTGTGTCTTGGAAACCTTTGCGTGTGCCTGCGAAACTGAATGCTTGGCAGGGGAATCCTGCTAACAGTATGTCATGGTCTGGAACTTCATTTTCATCTACTTGTGTAATGTCGCCTGTGATTGTCTCGTCAGGAAAGTTTTCTAACAGGGTAGCTATAGCTGTTTTTTTAATCTCTGACGTGAAAACTATTTCTGCTTTGTCTCCATGTGATTCTATACTTTTGACTACGCCGTTTCGTAATCCACCTATGCCTGCAAATAGGTCTACTATCTTGTAAGTTTTTGACATGTTTAAACTATCGGAGGGGCGAATTATCACTAGACCTCATCGGAACGTGCTTTTATCGGAACGTGCTTTTATCTAGTGCATGGTTTTTTATATTTCTAGTATTCTTCCATCTTCGAAATACACTATGACTGTTTTAATTTTCTCTTCAGGTTGGTCAGGCTTGAAAGTGTAGTCTACTATTGTTTCATGTATTTCAGGGTAGAATGTCCCTGAGTCGCTAGGGTTAAAGCTTTCCCAACGCTGACCGCAGCAGGTGCAGTCTCCATCTCCGTCGAAATATATTCCTAAATCTTCAGCATACTGGTTCGCAGTGTAAGCGTTAGCTGATTCAATGATGACATATTGTGCTAGTTTTTTATTGGAGGAATATATTCCTCCTGAGTTATTTTGTGCGTAAGTATAAAAAGCCATTAGCCTTCAATGAAGCGAGGCATCTCATCTTCTTCGGTAAGGGTTTCACGTAGCTTGTTGAAAATTAAAGAAAAATTGTCATCACCGAAGAATACGTCAGTGTTGTCGTTCAAATGTAGCAGTATTGAACCGTCAGCATATTCAAGCATGTAGCTAATTTCATCCCAGTTTAGACTTACATTTGCTAGACGTCCGAGTATCACCATACCGTTGTCGCAAATTACAGCTAAAGCAAAATCGTTGTCATTTTCGAAAAAGTTTTCTTTTTCACTGTAAGGGTTTAATCCTGCGAAGTCTAGACTCATCACATGTAGTTCAAAGTTGCGGTCAGTTTCAGCGAGAGAAGAATCAATTAATGCATTAAAATCTTCAGTGAGGTCTTCTTTGCGGTTAACAAAAGTTTTCTGTATTGCGTCACGATATTCAGCATCACTTTTAAGCAGTTCTGAATGTGCTTGGGTTAAATCGATAGCCAAGAAAATCTCCTAAATATGTATTTTACTTATTATACACTATTTTTGTGCATATATCTACTATATAAACTATCGGCTGTATGCCAGTAAATATATAACAGCTACCTGTTGTTTAGAAGTTTAACACTTGCGTATTTTCGCTGGGTATAGACCATCGTAGCACACCTGAAGCATCACTGTATGCTCTCACATAATAAGTATAGCTATTACCATTTGAAGCAGCAGTATCTGTGAAGCTTGTCACGGTTTGGTCTACTCTTTTTATTGATAATGTTTCATTGTTTCTATATATAGCATATCCTGTAACGTTTGGAGCGGCAGTCCAAGATATTTTAATGCCTGAAGTGGTTTCTGAAGCATTCACGTTAGTAGGTTGCCATGGTGTTGTCCAAAGTTTTAAAGAATTACTTGGGAAGCTCATATTGCCTACAGAGTTCATGCTTCTAACAGAATAAGTGTAGCTTGTTGAGCTTGAAAGCCCATTATCTGAATATGAAGTTTGTGAAGCTGGTAATAATTTTATAAAAACTCCATTGCGATATAACTTGTAGCTTACAGCTCCTGAGATACTGTTCCAAGATATAAGATTTTGCGTAGGATAATTTTTTCCATCTGATGCAACTGTCGGAGATTTCGGAGCTGTCGTTATCCATCTTTTATCTGAAACGTTTGTAGTTCCTTGTTGGACTATTTGATATGCATAAGTTGTATTCGGAATTAAACGATTTATAGTGTATGAAGTGCTTGAAGCAGTTGCAGTTATTGTAGCTACAGTTGCATCGTCTTGTTGAACTTTGTATGTTTGACCTATTGTGCTGTTAAATTTTAGATAAACACTTGTACCTGAAGTGCTCGGCTGTAAATATAAATCGTTTGGCTTAGAGGTAATATTATTAGTGTATGAACTAGTATTTCCTCCACCAGATGATGCTATGGAATATGTATATGTTTTGTTGTATGTCAAGTTTATATCTTCAAAGGTTGGAGTTTGAGTGTAAGCTAAAATATCTCCGTCTCTTTTTATAACATAGCCGTTAGCGTTGGGCGAAGCATTCCAGGCTAGCTTTGTTTTTCCATATGTTCTTTGCATGTTGATTCCTGTTGGAGTATCCACTTGCTTTCCTAGAATTGTGCCTTGCGGAGGGGCAACCCAATCTGGCATATTAGTTAAAATATTACGTATGGTGGGAGCATTACCAGGATTAGTCGTAATAGTCCAATCCATGCGAGTATTTTCGTTAAACAAAACTACAGCTTCCAAATTTGGAAGCCCACGGGTGTTGAACAAGTCTACAAACCATCCTGCTTTAGTTTTTCCTGCAGAGTTAGCAACATCAGCTGAAGGTTCACAAGTTCCCAGCTCTGCAACCCATACAGGTTTAGTGTTGTCTAATGCAACTAAGCGGTTATAACTTTCGCTAATTAAATCTTTAAAAGACTGCCAGCCTCGATATCCACAGTTGTAAACATCTGTGCCTAAAATATCAACATAATCGCTTCCTGGCCAGTATGCCTCTAAATCGTTGGTAGATGGAGCGTCTATCTGGTTGACCGCCCATACCCATTTAACGTTGGTTACGCCTTCAATTCTGAAAACATCTACAATATGTTTCCACATGGCAACATATTGAGCTCCACCTTCGTTACTCCATGGATACCAATTACCGTTCATCTCATGAGCTAAACGCATATATACTGGTTTATTATACGTCTTCATACCGTCAGCCCAGCTAACAATATAATCATCATATTCACCGTTGATAATTCGAGTTGGCGTGTACACGGTAGAAGTTAAAGTATCTCCAGCTGTTAAAGGCATCCACGTAATCATTGGTGTGCGACCATTATTATCTGCATTTTGAAGTTGACCTAAAGTGCCATACTGGTCATAAGTGAAGTTTCCTGAGCCGTCCCCCCATTGTTTAAACCAGTTTACTATATCCATGCGACGCCCCAGCTTGGTTTCTAAAGCCTGTATGCTTTCTAACCCTCCACTGTATGGCGATGGCGGGGCGTAAGCTCCTACGCTTACCCCACGGGCTATTAGAGGGCTGTCTGGGGTCACTGCAGCACTAGCTGGAGTTAAGCTAGTCAATATAGCAATAGCTGCTAAAGAAATTATAGAAATTTTTTTAATAAACATGGTAATCTATTTATAGATATCGGGTATAAAATGGCTAAATAGTCCGATATGCTTGTAGATTAAATATTTTAAGGAAAAAATAATTGAGTAAAAAAACAGTATCATTCAAATCTAACTTAGGCCATTTAGAAATTGATGAGATTTTAGAGCAACTTGAGGTTGTTTTTGTTTCAAATATATCTGAAGTCAAAACAGTAGAAATTGTTAAATATAGCGATGACCATTTTGAAACTACTTTCACTATTAATGTACCTAAAGGTGCAGAAAATGAAGAGTATGCTAATAAAGTTTTAACTAAAGAAGCAATAAACATGTCTCTTTATGAAGTGGGCTTGACAGGCTATCTAATCTAGCCCTATAGTTAGCTTGATTCCGCATCTCGTGATATAATAATGAGATGCGGAATTTTATTTTTGGAGACACGGGCGGTCATGCTAAGCAACTGTTTAAAAGTCTTAAAGAAATAGGTGTAGATATTGAATCTGGAACTATACCTGAAGATGTAAGAATCATTCACCTTGGTGACCTTATCCATAAAGGACCCAACAGTAGCCAGCTTCTAAAAACAGTAAATAAGCTTGTCCGTCGTAACCCTACACGTTGGGTACAGCTACTGGGCAACCATGAGTTCCAACATTTGGAAGGTTCACCATATTTTTGGAAATGTGATTGCACGCATGAAGATGTTGACATTATTGCTGAATGGCTTGAGATGGGTTTAGCTGTAGCTAGCTTTGCATTGCCAACATTTAAAACAATTAAACTTGAAGTTAGTGCTAAACCTAAAATAGAGCTGCCTGACACTGGCATGCTTTTCACGCACGCTGGGCTTACTTGGGATTGGTGGAACGGGTTAGGTCAACCAGCTAACCCTGTAGAAGTAAGTATGCATCTAAATACTTTCCCTGTAGATTTAATAACCACCCCTGGAGAGTTGCTTGGAGTCCAAGGAGGTCGTCCAGGACCAGTATGGGCGGTAGGTAACACTGAAGTTTTCAACAGTTGGCAAAACAATAATGAACCTATGCCTTTTATACAAGTACATGGACATACTAGCAGTTACAAATGGAGTCGTAGTGAATGGTGGCGTAAAGACGCAGGGTTCAAAGATTTTCGTGAAGCAACTAAACTAAATCCTGAATCACGTGCAGTAATAACTCGCATGTCTGACAATCTTCTTATAGGTGTTGACCCTGGATATAGTAAACTTGCTGACACTGACAAGCAGCCCTACCTGTATTTTGAAAGCTAAAAAGACTCCAGAAACTCATGCATCTGAGTGATATGCTCATCAGTCATGCCTTGTTTCCCGTCTGGCTTAAGGATAAGCACGTCTTCCCTTTTATTAAAATCATAATGATGGGCAAACTGTGTAGCATAATCATCAATCCATATGAAAGGCTTGTCGGGGTTATCTTCCACCCATTTATTTAAAGCTACGCTTTTCTGGTAATGCTGTTTATCCGTAAACCATTGTATGACGCTATGCTCCCAGGGTAGAAAACCTGCACTTTCTCTACCGAAAAGGACATCTAAAGATGGAGGGGCGAACTTTTGCCAAGCGGTAAGCCATACAAGTTCAGCGTTAACTTCTCTAAGAAAATCTGCCACTTGAGGTCGATGGCGGAAAGTTTTATAATTAAAAAATCTAGGTAAGCCAGGTATAGATGTAAAAGGAATCTCTACCAAATCTTCATGGCTTTTTTTAGGTACGTTAACGACGCCGTCAATGTCACAGAAAAGTATAGGTTTCATATAAACTTTCTATCGGGTATATTCAGTTTTAAATGTCAGTAGGTGTGTGGTATAATAATATTATGAGAAACTGGACTGTAATAACTGCTACAACAATAGCAGCAGCTTGTGCTTCTGTTGCTATATTAACTCCAGCAGCAGGCAACGCTCACACTGCTCCAATTGTTAACAGTGGCGTCACACAAACAAACTCAGGGTGGGCTTTAGCTTCATTTATTAATGTAGATGATATTAGTTCTGAAATTTTTTGGTATCCTAACGATGCAGGTCAAGGAGCTACAGTATATATTGTTGACAGTGGTGTTGCAAATGACAGCAAAATCTTTGACAATGTGACTTCAGGCTTTAACGCTTTAAACAGTGATTCTAGTGGTTCAGCAAACACTGACTGCACAAACCATGGAACTCAAGTAGCTTCAGTTGTAGCAGGAGAACTCTCAGGTTTAGCTAAACATGCTACTGTTGTCCCTGTTAAAGTCGGTGAATGTGAAGAGACATATGACAATAAAAATATTATTTCAGGTCTAGAATGGGTTAAAGCAAACCCTCCCGCAAATGGTTCCACAGGAATTGTGAATCTAAGTTTTGGCTTCATGAATGATGACTACTACAATGATGAAGGCTTAGAAGCAGAAGTGCAATCTCTTATTGATGCAGGATTTTTCGTAACAGTTTCCGCAGGCAACGACAGCGGTGAAAAAGTTTATGACTCATGCAATGAAACTCCTGCACGCATTCCAGGAGTTTTCACGGTAGGGGCATACACTAGCGATGATGAAAAACTATACCGTTCAGAGTTTTCAAACAGTGGAAGCTGTGTAGACATTTGGGCTCCAGGTGGTTACGTTAATACTGAAAAGACTTCTGAAAGCAAAACTGCTACCACAGCTACAGTTTCAGGTACTAGCTTTGCAGCACCTTTTGTTGCAGGACTTTCTGCCATGTTAGTAGGAGTTAACCCTGCATATACTGCAGCAGAGCTAGAAGAAATCATTAAAGAGCATGGCGTTGCAGGGAAACTGATTGATAATGCTAAGCACCCCCTCAATGCCAATATTTCATATGTTACAGACAGTAACAATGTTTACAATGCACAGGCGGTAGCAAATAACACTATCAACCTTATAGCTCAACTTCCAGTTGAAGTTCCTGATGCTCCCGAAAAGACAAACAACTTGCAACCATCACGTTTTTATGATGATGCTGTAGTTTCATGGGGTAATGATTCAAGCATTAAAAACAGTGCTAAAATTTCATACATAGTTGCATACGCCTTAGTAGATGAAGAAGGCTTCATTAAAACTGAAGGCAAACAAATAACTACAAGCGACACTCAGGTAACGCTACATGGATTATCTGACAAACACTATGCTTACAAAGTAACTACGGTCAACAATGGTCGTATGGGCGAATCTACAGGATGGATTGAGATTCCCGTAGTATCATTCTGGCTTTTTGGTAAATGGTTTGCCTAAAACTACTCGCCACATTTAGGGCAAACAAAAGTTTCACTAAAATCTAACTCATCACACACGACACAAACGCTAGTTTCGTCCCAAAGCTCATCAGCTTCAGTCAAATCCCAACCGCATAAAGCAACCGTATCATCACACAAGCAATACATGTGGGACAAGTCGCCTTCACCATTCTCCATAGTTGGTGAAGTTTTTTCTTCAGGTGAAACTTGTAAAGACATATTTTAATTATATCATTAAGTAGCTTTTAAAGAATATTTTGTCTTAATTTTTAAATATCTTCACGTGATTCGTATTCTTTAATTTTTTCTTTAACTTCTGAAAGATACTTTTTGCTCCATTTAGGCTTACCCTTATCACGTTTATGTTGCCAGCGTAAATCTTGAATCTTGTTTTTAACAGCAACCCCACCCCAGATTGCTAAACCTGCACCGACTGCTATGCCGCTAACGCTTAAAACCGTATTGCCTATGTTGGCTTGGATTTGACCGTCCTGAATCTGCTGGTCAGTCAACTGGTATGTTTCACCAATTTGAGCGTCATTGAAAACAGGCTCTTCAACATATAAAGTTCTTGACTCCGTTTTACCTTCAGTGCTAGTTCCATCAACAGTGATAGTCCATTTCTCTGGATGGTGAGTTGTTACAGGATGGCATACCATTGGCTTAGTGCCAGTGCAAACGCTTGAAATGCTAGTGTAAGCTTCATGATATTCAGTATCAGATATTGTTCCAGAGTTAACTGTAGAAGCAGAACAAGCTGTCAAAAGAAGACTTGCCCCAGCAAGACCTGCGACAGCTCCAATAGTTTTTAATACTTTACCTATTCCGCTCTGCTTGTCATGTTCTGTCTCTTCAAGAGAAGCATGTGGAGTCCACACGGCAGGTTTAAACTCTTCATGAGCAGGCGGAATATAATCTTCAGCTACACTAGTAGCACCATACTCAGCCAGGCTAATAATGTCATCATCAGGGTCATCAACAAAAGGCTCAAGCGTTACTTCATTGAAAAACTTGTCTTTCTTAACTTCAGGACGGTCTTCACTTAAATGTTTATGTTCAGGGCAAAGCTTCCAGCTTTTACGTTCACAAATAACAGGCACGGCACTGTCAGGTTCATACAAAATATGGTTGTATTCTTCTTTATCCTTCATTTACACTTTCCTGCTTTTCACTTTCTTTCTTCGCTTTACGGTTGTAGCGCATGTCATTGATTTTATCTACAACGACCCAGCCTCCAAAAAATGAAACAGCCCCTCCGACAGCAGCGGTCACTCCAATCATGATACCGTTTCTAGTATTGTCCATTTCAATATCATGATTGTATTCTTCAACCTGCTCAGGGGTAAAATTATATCCATCTCCAACTTGAGTATCATTAAAGACAGGCTCTTCTACTTCTAATACTTTAGTTACAGTTTTACCGCTACCATCTTTAGCTTCAACAGTAATAGTCCACTTATCAGGATGTTCTCTCCTGATTGTATTACAAATTAAAGGCTTCGTACTAACACAACTTCTATAACCAGCTGAATGTGCAGGTGTAAAACTAGAGTCGACAATGGTACCTGTAGTCATTCCTGTAGAAGCTCCACATCCACTCAAAAGTAAAGCAATACCTGCAGCCCCTGCAACAGCCCCTAACGTCTTTAAAACCTTTTTACCTACTCCGCCCTGCTTATCATATGCTGTGTCTTCAGAATCAGTGTGAGGCTCCCAAACCGCAGGTTTAAAATCTTCATGCACAGGAGGAACGTACTCTTCAGCTACACTAGTAGCACCATACTCAGCAATACTAATAATATCATCATCAGGGTCATCGACAAAAGGCTCAACAATTAAAGTGTTAAAAAACACTTCCTTACCGTCAGGTCTTTCTTCAGTTAAATGTTTATGTTCAGGGCAACGCTTCCAGCTTTTACGCTCACAAATAACAGGGACAAGGCTTTCACCTTCATACAACACATGGGCATAAATTTCAGCCATGACACTCCCTTAAAAATAATTAAAAACTTCTACTAATATCGGCTTCTTATCACTAACGATAATGCCGATAGCATACAAAGATAAACAATACCAGATAAGGAACAGTACAACATAATGAGTATACTTAAAGCAGACTATTCAGGGAACACCCCCTCAGTTATGTCAACTCACAACGAGCTACTCACATACGATAAAAACTATTCAAACATTATCACCAAAACAAGAATAAACCCCGAAACATCCTTCAACCCTGAAATGATTCAATACATTAACGACGTGGTTGAAGAAACAGGCGGATTCAAACCATTCCACTACATGGGTGTACTCTCCGCAGGAACAAACCCTTTCACAGGTGGACAAAACTTTATAGACGACCCTGAAAAAGATGCTGTAATGGTAGCATTCACAGACAAAGGATTACTATTCCTAGGAACAAAAGCAGCACATACATTCTACTGGGATAATATTCTCTACACTCTAGACATGGGTGGGGAAACCCTAATCTTACAAATAGGCGGAGCATACCAACTGTTAGTAAGCGACCCAAACTTTTACTACCTGTTTACAAAACTTATAGACGGGTTAAAAGAAGACGGATTCAGCCTTCTAGAGTTCATCCAGAAATAGATTAACTTAGCGTAGCGGGTTGCGTGATTCGAACCCTTTTGAGCGAATAGGGAGATTTGAACTCCCGTAATCAGATTGGAAATCTGAGGTACTAGGCCACTGTACGATATTCGCATTGCAGGTTACACAGTTTCAACTAGTATTAATTCTATGTAACCCCAGCATTCGCTTCAACTAAGAGAACCCCTGCTGTTAATATCATTATAGCATACTTTTGCTCTGGCTGGGAACTAATAAACACCATAGAGCGTCAAGCTACTGGGTAAAGATATGCGGGGGGCATAAACATTAATCTATGCCCCCCGCATCGGCGGAAACGACAGGATTTGAACCTGCGGTAGGATTTTTATCCTACTCTTCATTAGCAGTGAAGTGCCTTAAGCCACTCGGCCACGTTTCCAAGTCGTATTAAATTATATTTTCTGAGCAATAAACATTTGGGGTGGATGACGGGATTCGAACCCGCAACCACTCGGACCACAACCGAGAGCTCTACCGTTAAGCTACACCCACCATGTGTATCCCTATTGCTAGGTTACTTGTTTTATTATAGCATACATAATAGTTACATGTCAAGTTATATAAAATATATACATACAGAAAACCCCCACATAATTGTGAGGGCTACTGTTCCACATGTTTTATATTTTAATTATACCAGCCTGCATATTCTAGTTTTTCTCTAGCTTCTGGTGTGCATGCTGTGCAGAAGTTGTTTGCGAATGCTACATGGTTTAGGTTAGCGTTTCCTACTATTTTTCCGCATCCGTCACATTTTCCTGTAGCGTCTAGCATTTCTTTTGAGTTGAAGGTTTTTGAATGCTGGTCAACATCAAGGCTGTGTTGCGGGTGGGCATATCCTTCTTGGACGTCTGAAACGAACCATGCTGATGTGTGTCGCATTTCGAATACTGGTCCGTGGGTTTTGTATCCTGTTGAACCTTCGGTCATTTTGTCATCACGGTCTGCTACTTGTATTGTGATTTTGCCTGCTAGTTCTGGGTAGTATTTTTCTAGGACTACGCTTCGGTCGCCTTCACGTCCTCCCCATGGGCTACTGTATACAGTGTAGCCTTCTTTGACTGCTTCATCAATATATGTTTTAAAGTTTGAATTTTGAGGCACTGGCACTGGAGTTAAGGCTGTTCCTGAGCTTGAGATTCCTGCTAAGGCTGGAATTATTGGGCGTGCGTTTTGGTAGTCTTCATATGATAGGTAGCCGTCTCCGTCACTGTCTAGTTCTTCTACTGTTAAACCTGCTGGTAGTTTATCCATTAGTTTCTGGTTGCGACGTAAAGCACCTTCATGCTGTGCGGTTGTGAAATGCTCTGGTTTGTTACAGTAGCCTTCGCCTTTTTCACAGTTGGTTACTGGTTCGCCTTTCCAGTTCTTGTAATTGTTTTTAACAGCCATTAGATGTCTCCTTATATGTTTTATATCTAACGAAGCTCAGCTTTTTAATATTGGGGTTTATTCAAAAGGATTCTGAATGTTTGTTAGTTTTCTGTTTGTATAAAACTTTTATCATTTAAATAACTGCAGGAGAATTTATTTTACTGTTATTGTGAAATTTGTTGTAGTGCCGTCTGCTTGTTTTATTTGGGCTTTTGTTGTTCCTGTTTTGGTTCCGATGAAAATGTGTGCTTCTTTTTCATTTGTTGAAGACTTTTGTGGCATGGTCAATATTATGCTTTTATCTTCTGGAACAAGTTCTGCTTTGTTGTCAAGCCCTTCGTCGTTTGTTAAAACATAAAGTTTGTCTTTATTTATGAATGTGTAGGCTCCGTCGTTTACTTTTGTGACATTCATAAATGTAGGGTCACCATTTTTTATTATGCTGTCAACGTTTGAAGTTGCACATCCTACAAGAAGTAGAATAAGGGGCAATGGTAGCAAAACTGTTGATATTTTTTTGAAATGTTTCATAGTTTTATATATCGGGCGAATATTAACAACTGTTAGCGTCAGCATCTGATTCGAGTCTTGCTCGTGCGGCATCTTCTGATTCTCCAGATTGACGGTTGAACATTCCGTTAGCATACTGCCATGCGTGACGGTTTTCATGCATGAGTGTGCATCGTAGGTTGTTGTCGCCTCGTGAAAGTCCAACTTTTGTAACATTGATAGCATTTGTTGCAGTGCTGAAACATCCTGCTACAGCCCATCCTGCAGGGACTGGAACGTTGCCACAACCTTCACCGATAAACACCCGAACACTTACGCCTACTTCAGATGCTATACGCTGTAAACGCATTTCTTGACTTTCTCCTGCTCGTGGTACATACTGGTTGCGAGCGTTAGCTTCGGCTTCCGCAGCTGCTTGAGCTTCAGCTTCAGCTATGCGTTGCTTTTCTGCTGCAAGTTCAGTATCCCATGAAGTCAGCAGAGTAGCTACAGGGGCAGTGTGTTCAGTTACGTATTTGTCTACTTCTACAAAAGTGAAAGCTGGTACAGGCAGACTCATAGCAAGTCCAAAAATATTGTCAGCGTTGATGAGGTTCTTCTGTAGAGCAACTTCAGCTTGCACTTGAGCAGTCAAGGTTTCAAGAGTAGCGTTTGTTACCCCGCCAGAGTCGCTAACGTGAGCAGTTGCTGAATCAAAAGTGTTTACAAGAGTTTGCAATGCTGTACTCTTGTGTGAGTTAAGAGTTTCTACAGGGATTGTTAAAGCTTCTGTAGTGCGAATCTTGTCAAGCTTTTCATTATGGAAAATGCTTGCAGTGATTGGGAAGCCATCAATTGTTTTAGCTTCAGCTGTAGCTATACCTAAAGTTGCACATCCTGCTAGCACTGAAGTCGCTACTGCAATTTTAAAAACGTTTAAGGTTGACATGGGTTTCTTTCTTTTGTTTAACGTATCTATTTATTATAACATAAGGTGGGGACATTAAAAAATGGAAAACAGCTATGTACAGGTGTAAACACCTTGTTGGTGGAAGAATAATAGGGGAGGAAACCACGCTCAAGGTTTCCTCCCCTATGGGGGTAGGTGGTTAGAATGTTAGAAGGGAAAAATAACCACCAATTATTTTATTATGAGGAGGCAATCCATCCTTCACCAACTGCTATGTTGTTTCCGTAAATGCCTTTAGCAACTACTGAAACTTTTCCATATGCTACGTCTCCGTGGCCTGGGTAACCCATAAAGGTTTCCCAACCGTCAGAGGTCATCATATTGTAAGTAAAAGTTTTGCTTGCTGTTGTAGCGACATCATTGGAATCCCATACTGTCATTGTCATTTCATAGGTCACACCGTCAACCATGTTGAAAGATGGCATAGCTCCATACCCATAATAATCATTGACATTTACTTGAAGCAGGCTATCTGTGTAGAAGGTATATTCATTTGTAGCTGAATTTTCTCCCGAGCTTGCTATTACTGTCATCGTTGCTGCATATGTGTCTGCGCCGTAATAAACTGTGTGGCTATACTCTCCTGTGTAGGTAGCGGTGAATGTTTCAGGCACACCAGAAACCCATCCATAAGCATTATGTAGTTTTTTGATGACAGTATATGTTACACCTTCAGTAACATCTATGAACAGAAGACCTGTTGTAGCTGTCTGGCCTACACCTGCAAGGTGCATGTCTTGGATTATTATGCTTCTGCTGACAGGCACATTGTAAGAAACTGAAGACATTTGGCTTCCTTCTACATAAGCGATAACTTCTACTGCAAAGTCGGTAGTGTTAGCATAAACGTAGTCTTTATCTACAGTTACTGTTTCTGTGGCTGTAGCTGTGAAAGTATTTTCGCTAACGCTTGTTTCTCCGTAAGCGTTTGTTTCTGTAGTTTTCACAGTGTAGGTAGCTCCAGCGTAAGTCTCATAATAGTAATTAGCGCTAGTGTGGTTGTCTGCTATGTTAAGAGACCATGAGAAAGACCATGGCCAACCTACGACTACAGAATGCACATCGCTGTAAGCTGTTGCTTCATTTCCAAACCCTACAGCACCGATACGGTAGTAATATTTGGTCATAGAAGACAACCCTGTGATATCTGCAGAGCTAGTCCAACGGTCTACGGTTATAGACTGCACTCCTGTTGCAAAAGTAGCGTCTGTAGAATATTCTACTTTCCACTCTTTAGCTGTAGATGATGAGGACGTGTCCCAGTATACGTAGGCTGAATTCTCACTATTTAGCCAACCGTCAGCATAAGTAGGAGCTGTTGGGGTTACACTAGCTGTGGTAATGGTGGATGAGGTAGCCTGACCGTAAAGTATTGGAGTGCCTGGCTTGTAGGAACCGATTGAAACCATGTATGTTGTTCCAGGGTCTAGGTTATATAGTTTCGCTGTGTTTGTCCCGCCAACATTAGTGTTGTAGTTCCAGGTTGCTCCACCGTCAGTAGAAACATATACGTAGTGGTTAGCATAACCATTTACAATATCCCATGAAGCAGTAACTGTACCGTCTGCATTAGCAACCAATGTTGGAGCAGGGGTAAGTGGGTAGCCTCCAGACGGTGTAGTCTCTGTGTATACTTCACTCCATGGTGATTGTACGCCTGAGTCGATAATCGCTACACGGAAATAGTATGTTGTACTACGCTGTAGACCACTTACATAGCTTCTAGAGTAGTTGTCAGTTGGGCCGTAAGTCCATGTCCAGTCTTTCCAGTTAACGCCATCTTCAGAGTATTGTAGTCTGTTTGTGATGTTAGGGTTTAGGTCATAGTCGCCAATGTACTGCCATTCTACATATACTGCGTTGGTGTATGATGATGATTGTGCAACTGGAGTCATGATTGGGGCTGAAGGTGCAGCTTTGAAACTGTAAACTTCAGAGCTAGTTGCTGTCTGTCCAGCATTTAATGCTGCAACTTTAACATAAACAGTCTGACCGTTTAGGTAGCTCCACCATTCATAGTTTATGGTAGTTGATGTAGCAGTAGCGTCATAAACATTGAAGGTTGTTCCGTAACCGTTGTTTAGGTCGTCTAGACTGGTAGAGTAGCTAACCTGATATTGGGTTACGGTTCCTCCGCCTAAGCCTTTCTCCCAGTTTACGGTCAAGTCTCCGCCTTGGTATAGTCCGTAAGACATTGTACTAGCGTTTGTTGCTACGGCTGTTGCTGTAACGTTAGTTGGTGCAGCAGCGTCAGCTCCGAAGTATAACATATTGGTAGAGTATGGTTGAGGCATACTCAGGCTTTCCCATGTTCCCGTAATGCTTGGGTGGATAGGAAGGACTTTAGCATACAGATTTCCTTCAAGGTTACCAATAACGATTGATGTTCCGTCAGCAATATGCTCGCTTACAAGCACATTGTCGTAGTTGTAAAGACTTACGTTATATTGTGTTACAGGTGTTGAAGATAAGCTGTATGAAGCATCCCATGTTACTGTCATTTGAGCTGGACCTGTTTTCTCTGACATAACATTTTGAGGTGCATTTGGAATGAAGTCTCCCACTGCAAGCTGAGTTTCTATAACTGAACTTCCCAAATCGTTTGTTTCAGTAATGCGTACATCATAAGTTGTGTTTGCACTCAAGTTTTGAATGCTAATGCCATCAATATATTCGTTAGCAAGAAGGTCATTGTACTCAGTACCTACAATGTTCCAATTTGTGTAGTAGTATGCATCCATCCATTCGGCAGAATTAACGTTTTTGATTTGTACTGTACGGTTATTGTAAGATGCTGAACCGTAGTAAGGGTTGCCAACGTTTTTAGCCTTAAAATATACTCTACCTTCAACAGAATCTGAAGAAAAGTCTGAACCTAAAGTAAATCCTAATACTGGTTGACGGTCAGTGTTGTTGCTAGCAACAACAGTCAATTCTGGAGCAATCATAGTAGTCTTAGTTGTAACTGTTCCAGCTTCTGACCAATCGCTTTGACCGAACACGTTAACTGTTGCAACACGAACATAGTATGTCGCTCCTGTAGCAGGAACTGTAGTGTAAGTATTTTCCGCCCAGCCAGGAGCTACTAATTCGGTAATTCCTGTAGCGAAAGTAGAATCTGTAGAATACTGTACAATTGTGCTGTCAGTCCAGATTCCAGCTGAATATTCATCTGCACGAGTCCAACCAATGTGTAGGTAACCTGACTGGTCACCGAGGAGTGAATAATCTTCAGCATACACATTTGTAGGGGCAGCTGTAACGCTCGGTGCTTTAACTTCCAAAGGCTGTGACCATGATGAAACGCCTGCAGAGTTTACTGACTGTACAGTCATATAGTATGTTCCACCAGGTGTAAGGCTGTCGACTCTAGCTCCAACCCACTCTTGATTAAATTCGGTAACTCCGTAAGTGAAGGTTACATCTGTAGAGTATTTAACATTAAAACTTTCTATAGGAGCAGTTTCAGTACCATATGAATCCCAGTTTAGCTGGACTCCTCCATCCATAATGTAGTTAGATGATAGGTTAGCTACATCCGCAGGAGCTGAATGCGTAGTTACATTCTTTGAAGAAGTGTAAGCACTTGATGCTTCTGAAGTTGAAGCCATTACACGAACATAGTATTTGGTTGCAGGGTTTAAGCCTGCAACTGTTCCTTCGCTTGTTGTAAAGTCTTGACTTACAGTTGTAGCTGCGGTGAAAGAAGAAGTTGTTGAAACTTGGACTGTATATGATGTTGTGTTAGCTGAACCAGTCCATGTTGCAGTTAGTGATTTGCCTCTTGGGGTTAATGTAAGAGCTGTAGGAACTGCGGGTTGGTCTACAGTAGTAATTGACTCTACATTGCTGTAAAGTCCTTGCCCTGCTAGAGAAACAGCAGCTGCACGAACATAATATGTAGTATTTGGAGCTAAAGATTTAATTGTAGCTGTAAGAGTTTTACTTGTGACAGATTTCATTCCTGTAGCGAATGTTGAATCTGTAGAGTATTGTAACACATACCCTGTAACTGGTGAAGCTCCTTCTGATGTTGGGGCTGTCCATGAACCTGTGATAGTGTTTGTAGCTTTAGTTAGGGTCAAAGCATTTGGAGCTGACGGTGCTGACGCTACTTTAATTGTTGCTGTTGTTCCAGCTAGGCTTTCACCTGCTGCACTTTTAGCATACACACGCACATAGTATGTTGTGCCTGCTGTTAAAGAGCTTATGGTAGATGTTAAGACTAAAGGTGTAGTTGATACTGATTTGGACGCAGAGAAATCAGCATTCTTAGAGTATTCTACACGGTATCCTGTGATTGGTGATTCGGTTGCTGGAGCAGTCCAGGTTGAAGTGAACTTTCCGAAACCTGCTGTCAAAGTGGGAGCATTAAGAGCCGCTGGAACTGCTGTAGTTATTGTAGAAGTACCTGCAGTTGCAATACTTTCACCAACCAGTGTTGAAGCAAAAACACGGACATAGTATGTAGTCCCTGCAGGTAGTTTAGTTATTGTTGCTGAAGTTGCCGAGCTTAAAGTTTTTACTGAGGTTGAACCGCTAAAGTCAGAGTTGGTGGAATATTCGATGCGGTATCCTGTAACTGGGCTGCCGCCATTGGCAGAAGGAGCAGCCCAGTTAACAGTAATTTGACCTACTGAACCTGTGGCCGTAGCTGAAGGTGCGGTAGGTAGAGCAAATGTTTTAGCGTTTACACTAGATGTAGCAACGCTTTCACCTGCTAATGAAATTGCAATAACACGAGCATAATATGTAGTGTCGGGGGTTAGCCCTGTTAGTGCAAGAGTTAAGCTTTTGCCGACGTTACGGCTGGTTAGGTTTGAGAAGTCAGAGTTGGTGGAATACTCTACACGGTATGATGTGATTGCACTTCCACCTGTTGATGTTGGTGCTGTCCATGTAATGTTTGCCTTGTTAACTCCAGCAGTAATAGCTGCGTTATTTACAGCTGTTGGAACTGAGAATGCTTTAGCTGAAGCTGTGGTTGAATAATTGCTTGTGCCTGCAATGTTTATTGCTGCAATACGAGTATAAATTGTTGTTCCTGAATCTATACCAGTAATTGTAGTTGTTTTAACGTTGCCTAAATCTAAAGTCTGCACGCCTGTAGCAAATGTAGAATCAGTACTGTATTGTACACGGTAGCCTGTAATTGCTGAGCCTCCTGTTGTAGCAGGAGCACTCCATGTTAATGCGACTGATTTTAGCTTTCCTGTAGCAACTGGGGCTGTTGGCACTCCTGCTGTGGTTAATATTGTTGCTGAAACGGTAGATGTGAAAAGACTTGAACCTACAGAGTTGCGTGATTTAACGTGAAAGAAATATTGTGACGCTGGGTCTAAACCTGTTATTACTTTAGAAGTTGCTCCGTCTGTAACGTCAACGCTTGTTTTTGTTGCGAAAGTTGAATCTTTAGAGTATTCTAAAACGTATGATACTGTTGTTCCGCCAGTGTTTGTTGGAGCTGCCCATGTAACTGTTGCTTGTGTAACGCCAGATACTGCTTTCAATGAAGATGGGGTTGCAGGGTAGCCGAATGTTTTTAATGTAGCAAACGGCGTGTAATCCGCTGAAGCAGAAGCTGTTGATGCTCCTACACGTACATAGTATGTAGTGTTATCTTTTAGTCCTGTAACTACAGTTGTAGTGTCAGTTATTGTTACTGTTGTGGTTGTTGATGATGAGAATGTGTTGGATGTTGAGTATTGTAATTTATATGATGTTGGGATTACTTCTGGAGCGGTCCAGCTTGCTGAGAATTGTGCTTTGCCTGCTGTTGCGGAGAATGCTGCAGGGATTGTAGTTCCAGATTGAACGTTAGCTGAAGGGAGTGAATCTGTAGCGTACGCTGGAGCTGAAGTGACTACTAGCCCACCCATTGTCATTGATACGGTAACTAAGGCTGCGGCTACTTTGTTTGTCTTGTTAACCTTTGCTTGTTTAGCTGCTGGGGCTTTTTTATTTTGTTCCGCAGGGGTGTAGTTAGACATGTTTTGTTTTGCTCCTAAATGGTTGTTAGTTATAATTCTCCTATAACGAACTTAGTATCGGAACTAGTTTTTAATGTTTATGCTCTTATAGGGATAAACCCCTTAAAGGGTTTGCCATCTATACCGTTTTGAAGCCAAAAGAGGTGAAAAGCCCTCATAATATATAGGTTAAACAGATTCTGTAAGCGGAATGTATATGTCTGAGCATACACCATAATGGTCACTTACGGTTAATGTTTTATAGTCTGAAGCGTCAGCCCAACGTATAAAGTTTAAAGGAGAGCCTTGTCGTCCGTGAGCCCATCCGTGTACAAGTATATAATCGATTCTACGCTTAGGTATAAGGGAGGAGAATGGAATACCTACTCTACGTGCAGTAAGTCTTCCTAGAGGCATCTGGGGGTCATTAGTGATACTATTTTCTTCAGTGCCGTGCAGTTTCCAAGCGTCCACCCAGTATGTTCCCTTATGTACAGTTCCTACTTCTTTGCCATAAAGGTATCTTAAGGTTTCAGAGTCAGGCTCACAGTTAAAATCTCCCCCTACAATAACGATTGGCGATGTTCCCCTGGCGGTTAAAAGGTCTGCTTCCCTATCAATAATATTGACTTGGTGGAGCCTTAAATGTTCGTTTTCTCCACCCCATGCTAAATGCACACTAAAAACATGTACGTCTTTTCCGTTCTTTTTAAAATTAGCTATAACGCCTGAAGCATATTGATGTCCTGTACCTGAAATGCCTAGCGGTAGTGGTTTAAATTCTGTATCTTCAATATTTGTTAATATAGCGTTAGCGAATCGTGTTTCACTGTATTTGTCTTTAACATCTGTTCCAATGTATGAATATTTATATCCTAATTCTTTTTTAAGAAAATCTATGATGCTTGATTTGGCGTTGCTTTGCAGTTCCTGCAAACATAGGATGTCAGGGTTAAGCTCTTTAATGTTTTGTTTAAATAATTCTATGCGTTCTTCAAATTTTACTTGGTTATGCATAAGGTTTATGCTTGCTACACGTAATTGCTCATCTTCAGTTATGGTTATATTTTCTATGGTGATTTCTTTTTTATGCATAATATGTATATCGGTATTAAAAAGCTGTACTGTTTTTAACGAAAGTGCCTTCCTTGACTCCCATGAGTTTCTCTATCCATTCTAAAGGTAACCCTGAATATTCTTTTATAGTTTTAGCTGAAAGTTTGTTACGTAAAGCATAATCTATAACTATAGGGTGTATTCCTGCTTTATACAAGGTGAACATTTTTCTAGGTATAGGTGAATATTTTTTGAAAACATTGTAACTATTGAAAGCCAGGATTATTAAAGCAGTAAAAGAGCGGTTAGCTTGAGTGTCTTCCATATTATTTTTCTTTAGCTCTTGCAAGGTTAAAGTTTTAAGGTTATCTAGAAACTTTAGATAAATTTTAGGAGATAACACTATTGGGACTTCAGTTCCTTTTTGAGAGCTGTGACGGCGAGTGAAACCTGAAGCTTCTACTGGACTGGAAATGAAATGTTTATCTTCAAATATTGGCTTCCATAAGGGAGAGTTTTTATCTACTTCTCCATAATAAAACCATGACTGGTATGCTCCTGACTCTTGAGCATGAGCAGGCAGCCAGACGCTCAAAACTCCGAAACCTCCTGATATTGCTTTGTCGAAGCTATTATCGTGTTTAAAAATTTCACCGTCAACAAGTTCTTCAAGCAGATTATTAATAGAGCCAGGTTTAATAGTGTTTATTTCTATTTTTCGTTCAGCTAATTCTTCAACAAGTTCATAATATAAATCTTTAACATTGTCTACGTTTTTATTAATTTTTACGTTCTTTTCAAATTTTGAACGACCCACCCACAAATGAATTATTTTAGAGAAGTAATCTACAAGCTGGGTGTCTAGTAATATTTTGTTGCGTGATTCTTTGTTTAAAGTTTTTATTATTTGACGAATTCTTGGGATATAGAAACCTGTAAGGTGTTCATCCCAGCTGTGTGCAGTTACCCTGTAATGAGTGTTTTCTTTTTCAATGAAAGAAGTAAGAAGCTTCTTTTGTGTTTCAGAATTTACTAAACCACGACTTATATTTAAATAATATAATGAGTCCACATTCCATTGTTTAATATTCTTTTTAAAAAAGTCAACATTGTCAGGAAGAATCTTTAACATTTTAACTAGACTGTCGATATTGTTTTGACGTATTAAAGGCATTACAAAAGTTGGTGGAACTAGAGTCTCAAAATTGTTGTTTTGTATTTTTAAGCTACTCAAATGTAGAAGGTTATCATTATGGTTTAAAGGGTTTTCAAGTATAGGGAATGCTATGCGTGAAATAAGTTTTATAGCTACTTCTGAAGAGTATGGTCTTATGTTTAAAGCTTCAAATGTTTGCTCTTCTAACTTTTTAAATTCTTCTGTATTGTAAAGCTCTTGACGTTCGACAAGGTGCAATATTTCTTTAACAATATATGAATTCAACTCTGAGGGGAAGGAGCCTAAAACTAGCGAGGGGTTACGGGTGATGTTTAATAGTTTGTATTTGTGTCCACCAATGTTACCTTGATAAAAAACATTCATAGACATTTGACCTACCGTTTTAGGTTGACGTAATGTTACTGTTAAGCTGAAAAGCTTTTTAAACCTTCCAAATTTTTTGCCATTCTTATTCACACCATGTTCACGGTAGTTACAGTTTAGAGTGAAACGGTCTTCTTTACGGCTTATAAAAAAGAAACGCCCTACACTCATGTCTTCACGGTTACGGAAGCCGAAAGGCTCATAAGGCTCAACTTTAATGTCAGCACGGTTAAAACCTAAAGGTGCTTTAACAACTTCCTCCATAATGCCTTTCTAAACAATATACAAATACTATTATAACATAAAACCTCCATCCGATATAATAGTATTATGTTGAATGTTGAAAGTTTTAAAAACAGTCTTAAAGATTACAAATTTGTTGACTTGTTTTCAGGTATAGGTGGATTCCATCAAGCTTTGTCTAGCTTCGGAGCAAAAGGAGTTTATGCTTCAGACATTAATGTTCAAGCTAACAAAGTTTATGAACATAACTATGGGCTAAAGCCTAACGGTGATATTACTTTAGTTGACGCTAAAGATATACCTAAGCATGATATTATTACCGCAGGTTTCCCTTGTCAGGCGTTCAGTATCGCTGGTAAAAAGTTAGGCTTTGAAGAAACACGTGGAACATTATTTTTTGACGTGGCTCGTATAATTAAACATCATCAGCCTAAAGTTGCTATTTTAGAGAATGTTAAAAATTTTGCAAAACATGATGAAGGTAAAACGTTAACAACTATTTTAAACACGCTTGAAGAGTTGGGTTATGATGTTTCTTATAATGTTTTGAATTCTGCAAACTTTGGCGTGCCTCAAGCTCGTGAACGTATATACATTGTTGCTGTTCGTAAAGATTTAGGTAAAGTTTTTAAAATGCCTTCATATGCTAAAGATGTTAACGGTAACCAGTTAGAATATGTGAAAATTAAAGATATCATTTCAGCTTCAGTTGCTGAAGTTAATTCTTTAAAGATTAATGATAAACTTCATAAGTTGCAGTATAAACCCTCTAAAATGACTGGGAATCCTATACGCCCTGTACGAGTGGGAGAAATAGACGGCAGGGGTAACGGTCAAGGTTACCGCTTATACTCTCCCGAAGGGGTAGGTAACACTCTTACAGCTAATGGTGGCGGGTTAGGAAGCAACAAAGGCGGCCCATACTACTTCGCTGACCAAAAGATTGCTAGAGTTTTGAGTATACGTGAATGTTTATCTCTCATGGGTTTCCCTGAAAGTTTTGAACCATTATCAGGGATGAAAGAATCTTACCGCCAAGCGGGGAACAGTGTTGTTGTAAATGTGTTGCAAGAAATAGTTAAAGAACTAATCGTGCAAAAAGTTTTAAATTAAAACCGATACTATATGCAAATGATTAAACAAAAGAAGCAAATTCCTGTAGTCACGACGCTAGGTAATAATGTTAAGAAAGACTATAACTCTCGTGTGCGTAATTACAGTATAATAATGTTTTTACGCATGCTATGCATAGTGCTTATTTTTGTTATACCTTACCCTTGGAACATTGTTCCTATAGTTTTTGCCGTAGCATCTCCATGGTTTGCTGTTCTTATTGCTAACAACAGCAAACCTAATTCAAAAAGCAGTATAGAATCTCCAATTAAAGAATTATTATAATTATTTACGTTTCACGTCTTTAACTGTAGAGGTAGGGACAGGCTCTGTCACTACAGGATTTTTGGGAACCATATATGTTATTGCACCGTTATGGAATGCTTCAATAGCTGAATCCGAAGTGTCTACACGCCAGTTGGCTCGCTTCTTCTCATTAAACCAAATAAAACCAATCATAGTTGGGTTCTCTTCTAACATAGTATAGAGACTGTCAATCCACGCAGCTTTACTCATGTCATCCTGCTCTTCAGCTCCAGTTTCACTGATAAGAATATTCTTCTGAGTGAATGTACGAATTTCATCGATAGTGCTGCCGAAAGTGTCTTGAGCGGTCTCCCCAACACGGGTACCGTAACCTACCATTCCTACAACGTCAACATAGTCATCTCCAGGGTATATTTCGGCAAGGTTAACATCTGCTAGATAACGGTTAACGTTCGGAGACCAAATCCACATAGCGTTAGTTGCTTTTTCTTCAGCAAAAATGTTATGCACATGTTGCCAGGCTTGAGCGTATTTAGCTGGAGAGTTTCCGCTTCCTTCGTCATGGATATTCCAAGGGTACCAGTAGCCGTTCATCTCGTGAGCGAAACGTATACCTACAGGTATTTTCATGTCAGCAATACCTCTAGCCCATGAACGGATATAGCCGTCATGGTTACCATTAATAATCGTGTCAAGGGTATATTCTGGCTGTGTTTTAGTATCTCCTGAAGGGTTCCAAGGCTCCCAACTGATTACAGGTATTTTTCCAAGCTCATAAGCTTTGATGTATTCAGTATTGTCAAAATTTTTATGGCTAGCCCAGTTTTTGAAAAACATAACCATGTTAGTATTTGTAGCTACAACTTTGTCGAAAGCTTGTACGTCTGCCAGTCCACCTGCAGTGTACACGCCTACATAATTTATGTTAGGGTTAGCAATTTCAGCACCTGTAGGTAGCGTTTGTTTAGCAGTAATAAAATCTGTAAAGTTGTCCCATAATGTTGAATCATTACCTGACGTGTCTGCTTTGCTTCCAAACATTGGTACATGCTTGAACGGCACTATGAAAAGAACCATAATTACCATTACTGTAAGCAAAACTGAAGTTATCCAAAGAAAAACTTTCATACTTTTATGAGCCATAAAACATCATTCCAAACCATATAGATAAACCAAGAAGAGTAAAAGTTATGAGGTATGGAACTACAACAAGTATGTGTTGCCGTTTCTGGCCTTGATAGCCTCCAGCTCGTGTTCCCCAACCACTAAGGTGAGCTGAACGCATGAACCCGAAAAGGCGCACAGGAACTAGAAGAAAAATATTTAAAAACATGTAGTAAGGTAGAAGCCAAAATTCTGTAGGCTTCTGGTTGATTGGGCGTTGGAACCTTACAGCGGCATAAAGCCATGAAGTGAGCATACTAAATATAGTTAACACTATTAACATCCATACTGTGTCTCCAAAAATAGCTAATAGCCCATCATAAGGATTGTTAGCATCAAGGTTAAAAATCACTCGTGTAGCCCATGCAAGAAATGCTCCTACTACTAGGAAAGGGATAAGAATATCTGCAGCATAGAAGAATGCAAGCATAGGAGCATGAAGCAACATCCAAGGCATCATGCGTAAAGTGTTGTATTGGCTTCCACGAGCCCAACGGTATTGTTGTTTAGCTAAAACTTTAAGGCTTGTTGGAGCGTCAGTATAAACTACACTGCTTGCTTGGAAAACTGTTTTATATCCATCTTTCAAAGTGTAGTTTGTTAAAGCTCTGTCATCGCTTACTTCTAAGTGTACGCCAAGGAACTTGTCTGTCATGAATTTTACTTTATTGTTTTCTAGGATAATTCTACGGAAAGCAATAGTGCGTCCTGGGAGGCATCCTACTGTCCCTAGGACGCTCATAGCGGGCATAGAATACATGTTGCGGACGCTTTCCATCCAGTCAGCCCAGCGAGTCCATTTGCTACGTTCAGGCTGTAAAATATGTTGCTGTGTAGTTACGCCACCAATCTTAGGGTCACGGAAAGGCTTGACTAATTCACGTAAAGTATTTTGAGTCCACACAGTGTCACTGTCTACAAGAACAGCGATATCACTAGTAATGTGAGCTAAACCTACAACTACAGCGTTACGTTTTCCTGGAATTTCAGTCCATACAAATTTCACATCATTTTCTGTGCAAACTTTTTCCAAACCATAATTACGTTTACCGTTAATGACTACAATAATTTCTGTAGGGTGTTGACGTTTAATACGGTTAAGAACAGAATCAAACAGCTCTAACGGTTCATCTACTACAGGAATAATCACTGCAGTAGTAGTAGTAAAAGGAGTATCCCATGTTGTGTAGCGCCTTGAAAGTAATGTTCTTATAACCCAAAGTATGAAAACCAGAAGAAAAAGTGCAGAAAAAATGTAGAAAGTACCGTCATAAAGGGTACTTAAAGACTGCAACAAAAAGGTTAACACATGTTCCTAACTAGATATCTATATTTATTATAGCAGACAATGCATAGTTTTGTCTAATTTTATGAGAAACATATGTTGTGCTTATTTTGGCATGATAAATAAGCAGTTTAAACTCATGCTCAGGAGTACAGTTTGTATTTAGCTATATTATTTCAATACAAGTATGTTTGCAGCACCAACTGTAGGGTCAGCTGAGAAGTAACGGTATTCCCATACAGCGCCTGCACCCATACCTGATGAAAGGTCATGGACTACAGTGTTATCACCAGAAACTGTGTAAGCAATGGCGCCTTTACCGCCACTAGCATACTTGTCGATTGTTGCATTAGCGTCAGCTACTGAAACGAAACCGTAAAGGCTTCCACTAGCCCATGTTGCTAGTACTGGTGTTGATGCAGACCAAGAACTAGATGCAGCGGCAACTGAAACAGCCCCATCAGCTGCAGAACCTATAAATGAAGGGTTTGCGAAAGTGTACCCTGTTAATCCGAATGCTGGTGCTGCGGCTGGGACTGCTAAAGTAGTCACAGGTGAAGCAAATCCACCATAACCGTCAGCATTTTCTGCCCATACACGAACATAGTATGTTGCTCCTGGTGTTAGTTCCCAAATTTGACCCAAAGTGCTTCCATCCCAAACATTTTGCTGGAATATATCTATAGAATTGAAGGTTGGGTCAGTACTGTATTGAATAGCATAGTTCACAATTGGGGCTCCACCATTATAAGCTGGAGCGTTCCAAGAAACATCAGCCCAGCTGTCTCCCGCCATACTTACAGTTGGAGCAACTGTAATGCGTGCTGGCCGACCAACAGCTGTTGTGATAGTTGTTGAAGTTCCTGTAACTGATGAGCCAACAATATTATTAGCATAAGCTGTGAAAGTATATTCAGTTCCTGGAATTAGGTCTGGTGGTAGTTGACCGAAAGGCATTGAATATGTATAGGTCTTCGTTGTTCCACCGCCTGAAATTACAATAGCAAATGATGTAGCTCCACCACCTGTAGTTGGCATGCCCAAATTGAAATTATAAGTTCCATCGCCATTATCTGTAACGTCAATTGAACTGATACTACCTGGTAATGTAGGCATAGTGACTGAAGTTGCTGGTGAAGCTGCAGAAGTTCCTACAGAGTTTATAGCTTTAACACGAATATAGTATGTTGCTCCTGCAGTCAAACCTTGCAACACTTTAGGGCTAGTTGCAGATTCTACACTAATTACATTACTAGCAAAAGTAGAATCTGTAGAATATTCCACAAGGTATCCTGTAATGGTTGAACCGCCGTTATTTGTCGGTGCAGTCCAGTTTACTCGCTTCTGTCCAGCTATAAACATGGTACTTATGACAGGTGCTGTAGGGGCAGCTGGAACATTTAAAGTTGTAGCACTAGCTGTTGAACCTGCTGATTGGCCTGCATTATTGTTTGCTTTAACAGTGAAGGTATATGTTTGACCTGCAGTTAAACCAGTAATACTAGCAGTTGTACCATTAACAGTTACTGTGCCAGCACCGCCACTTACTGCAACTTCGTAACTAGTAATCGCTGAGCGACCATCATTTGCTGGAGCATCCCATGCAAGGTTAACACTTGTTGTTGAAGCAACCGTAGCTGTAACATTCTGTGGAGCTGTAGCTACTGCAGGAGTCTGAACTGTAGATACAACTGAGTATGGAGAAGCTCCAGCACTATTAACCGCTTTAACACGGACATGGTATGTAGTATTTACAGCAAGACCTCCACCAAGTGGCTGACTGGTGTCTGTAGTGCTTACTGAGGTTGCTCCAATGAAGTCTACGTTATCTGCATACTCTACAACGTAGCCTGTAATCGCTGAACCGTTAGCAGCAGGTGCAAACCATGAAGTGTCAATATTAAAACCTACACCTGAAATGAAAGCGGTGAATCCTTCTGGAGCGTTAGGAGCGGTTGCATTAGCTGTAGTAAAGCTTGTAGATTCAGAATAAACATTTGTTCCTACACTATTTGCAACTTGGACACGTACATAGTATTTTGTTGCAGCTTCAAGACCATCGACTACACGAGAGTTTCCATATAGAGGAGCAATGGTTGAAGATGCACTGAAGTTTGCGTCAGTAGAATACTGAACAGTGTAACTTGTAACTGCTGAAGCATTTTCTGTTGGAGTTGTCCAGTTTACAGTTGCAGAACCAAATGTCAAATCAGTAACTGAGACTGTAGGAGCTGAAGGTCTGGAGTCACCCAAATATAAGCTGCCAGTGCCCGCAACTGATGTGCCTGCAGAGCTTATAGCGTAAACTTTCACATAATATGTCTTTCCAAGTTGGGGGTTGCTAAACATGTATGAATCGTTTGTAGTGTCTACAACAACTGCATTTGAGAAGTCAGCATTTGTTGAGTATTCTACACGGTAGCCTGTAATAGGTTGTATACTGGTGCCCCAGTTGTTCCATCTGATTCTAAGCTGTTCATTGTCAAACAATGACTCCACTACAATTTTTGGAGCTGAAGGCACTGGAACTGCTGGAGCTACAGGAGCTACAAAGTTTTCAGATGGTGCACCGTAAGTATAAATCGCACCGTTAGCTTTCTGAAGGTAAGTGGTTGAATCCTTCGATACAGCTGTGTCGTTTAGGAATTTAGTGTATTCGTAGATTGAACCATCATTCTTGAAGACAATTCCTGTTTCTGTGCCGCCGTTGCTGGCGTCCCAATCCCATATTTCTGTTTTTGTAAGTACAGTCTCACCGTTAGCGTTTGTAGATTGTATGAAACCGTTTTGGTTTACAGCAGAAGAGATAATGTCTGCTTTAGTGTCTCCAGCTAGACCCCATGTGTAATCACTAGCGAATCGTGTTATATATGTATACCCTACAGTTGGGGTTGCGTTGCCATTGGAATATACACGAAGCATCTTAAACTGTTCAGTCCATGAAGCATTATAGGTGAACCAGCTTGACCAGCCTTCTGAAGCATTAACAGTTAATGCACTAGCATTTACGCCAGTGTTTACTGTACCATCAGTAGCATAAGCTTCTACAGTTACAGGTGAGCTTGAACCTGTAGTTCCTACAGCTGTAACTCTAACATAGTACTTCTGCTGATAATCTAGACCTGTTAGTTCTACAGTTTTATTAAATCCTGCTGGAACAGTCTGAGTTTGGGTTCCTGTAGCGAAAGTAGCATCTTTAGAATACTCTAAAGTATATGTTGAAACCGCAGTCAAACCATCTGAAGCTGGAGCTTTGAATGAAACAGTGATAGCACTGTCTTTACTTACTGCTGCTACAGATTGTGGAGCTGTAGGAGTAGTAGCAGCCGCTGGAAGTTCTAGAGGATATGCTTTGCCGTCAGCGTCAACAGCATATGCATAAGTAGCGCCTGCCATGTTATTTGGGTTTACATTAATAGAGTTACCATGAGCATCTAGGTAGAATATTTGACCCCACTGGTTAGTAAAGGTTGTGTTATCTGATGTTGACCAACCGTTAGCTAATAGTTGCTCTGGAGTTACTTTTACATTCATCCATCCATCACCTGGAGATGTATAATAGTAGCCCCATTGGTCTACTACAAGGTACTGACTATCCACAGTCCAAACAGCACTCGCACCATACATTGTCATCCATGACACGCTCTTACCGTTGATGAGAGACTCTGCTGTTACTTTAGCGGATGTTGCATTAGGAACGGTTGCACTAGCTGAGGCTGAAGCAGTAGATGAACCTACAGAGTTTACTGCTTTAACACGAACATAGTATGTTGAACCTGCAGTTAAACCTGTTAGAGTTTTTGAAGTTTCTGTAACATTTACTGAAGCAGCTCCAGTGAATTCTGCATTGTCTGCATATTCTACAAGGTAACCTGTAATAGTTGAACCGTTAGCGTTAGGAGCAGTCCATGACACGTCAATGTCTGAACCGTTAAGAGTAGCTGTAGGGGTAGCGACCTGAGAAGGAGCAGTAGCGACAGTAGTGTCTACCTGTAGTGAAGCTGACATGCTTTGACCTGCTAATGAAATAGCAGCTACTTTAACATAATATACAGTGTTAGCAGATAGATACTTGATTAATAAGCTTGCAGTCTTGCTTGTAACTGCCTTAACGCCTGTGACAAAGTTAGGGTCTGTAGAGTAACGAATATAGTAACCTGTCACTGGGTAATCTCCAGCTGAAGCAGGAGCTGACCATGCAAGGTTCATTGAAACTGCACTTCCTACAGTTGTTGATGAACCTGTAACTGAAAGAGGAACTGACGGAGCTGAAGGGGTAGAAGCATCAACTGAATCTGTAGCAATACCTTCGCCTACTAGCGATTTAGCAAAGACTCGAACATAGTATTTTGTTCCAGGGGTCAATGAAGAAATTGTTGCTGAAGACAGAAGATAAGAAGCATTCACTGATTTAGAGCCAGTGAAGTCAGCGTTGGTGGAATACTCTACACGGTAGCCTGTAACTGTTGACCCGCCGTTAGCTGAAGGAGCAGCCCAGTTTACAGTCATTTTACCAATAGCTGGAGTTAAAGCTAATGATGTTACAGCTGAAGGAGTGTTGAAGCTTGTAGCATCAACACTTGTTGATTCTCCAAAGCCTACAAGAGTTTTAGCTGAAACACGAACATAATAGTGGGTGTTAGGTGTTGTTTTTAAAGTCCATTTGTAAGTGTTAGCGTTAGTTAGGAAACTTGTAGCTCCACTCATGTCGCTATTAGTGGAATATTCAACCTTGTATGCAGTTACTGGGCTGCCACCGTTAGTTGTTGGTGCAGTCCATACTAAGTTAACAACGTTAACTCCACCTGTAGCAGTAAGAGAATTAACAACTGCAGGTAAAGCATTAGAATGGAAGCTTGATATAGCGTTTGAACCTGTTCCTACTCCTGTTTTAGCTGCTACACGAACATAATAGTCAGCATCAGGGGTAAGGGCAGGTACAGTATAGGTGTTAACATTTCCTAGAGGGACATCTGTAGCTTCAGAGAAGTCAGCGTTCTTAGAATACTGCAAAATATAACCATAAATACTCATGCCACCATTTAATGCTGGCTTAACCCAAGAAATTTTAGCTCCAGCACCAGCTTTAACAACAGTTACACCTGTCGGGGCGTCAGGCAGTGAGAAAGTCTTGATACTGAAAACGCTTGATGCTGTACTTGAACCAACAGTGTTGTTAGCTTTAACACGGTAGTAGTATGTAGTACCAATGTTTAAACCAGTAATGGTTTTTGTGCGACCAGCAGCTGTAACACTGGTTGAATTGGTAAAGCTAGAATTATCTGCATATTCTAAAGTATAATCTGTTACTGTAGTTCCACCTAAAGTAGTAGGAGCGTTCCAAGTAACAACTGAAGAACCGTTAGCGGCGGTTGCTTTTAAACCTGAAGGAGCTGAAGCAACATTGAAAGTATTAATAAGCTTAGACGCAGTATATTTACCTACCACATTCCCAGAGTCCAAAGCAGCTACACGAACATAATATTTAGCACCGTCTGAAAGACCAGTAACAGTCTGGGTGGTTTCAGTTATAATAACTTCTGTTGTTGTTGCAGGAGTGAAATTACTTGTAGTAGAATATTGTAGTTTATAACCTGAAGGAGTGCCAGTAGGAGCTGCCCATGAAGCAACAAACTGTGCTTTACCTGCGCTAGCTGTAAAAGCAGAAGGGGCATTAAGAAGAGTAACAGCCGCAGTGCTGACACCGCTCAAATTAGTTGCAGCTGTAGCTGGAGCAGTAGTAACAACAAGACCACCACTAACAATACTCACAGTAACAATAGCGGCGGCCATTTTAGAAGCATTAGAACTTGTAGATTTTTTAGCTTTAATTTCTTTTTTAGCTTCTTCGTTTGGTTGGAAACCGTTCATTGTTTTTATATCCTTATAATATCTTAGCTGCAACTTTTGCAGGGAAAATTCACATTAAAGATAATTATCGGTAAATTGAGGGCTTTTCACCTCAAAAAAGGTAAACACTTTGCCATCTATACCTTTATGGCAATAAAAAAGCCCCTATTTCTAGGGGCTTTTCAGTAGGGCAGGTGGGGTTCGAACCCACGATGTGTCTTTCTCTGTGTCAGATTTTAAGTCTGATGCGTTTCAGCCAGCTTCGCCACTACCCCATATTTAGTTATGTTTTTATTTTACACTATCTGTCAACAATTGTCAACTTTAATGTAAACTTTTTTCTTACTACCTTCCGCAGGTGATAATCTGCTTTGCGACATGCTCTGCAGTCTGTGGTGGGTAAGTGTTGAATTCTGCTTTAACAAATGATGTGACATCAGCTAGTTGAGTGTTCTTGTCTGACAGCATGTCTGAGAGGTGCTGTGCGATTGGCTGTGAGTAGATGGGGTGGATACCGTATGCGTGGAGGAGCTTATTTTGGATTGCTCGTACTGGATACATTTGTTAGCCTTTGTTTGTGTTTTTATCTATATCTATATTATAGCGCATACCCACTGACATTGTGAATCAGTTATGGATTTTTTAGCGGTACAGAATTTTTTCTGCGGTTTTACGTGCAGTGTTCATGCCGTAGCTTTTTACCATGATGTTGAATATTGTTTTGGCAAGCTTTTCTGAGTCGCCTTTTGATTCGATATATCCTGCTTCTATCGTTGAGATGAAGCCTTGTAGGTGGATGGGCTTGATGCCGTAGTTGTTTTGGAATGCTTTCTCTACGTTATCTTTAAATAGTTCTTTATCTATGCTCATGTTTATATTATAGCCTGAGACTACTGACATTGTAAAACGCAGTTAATGTTTTGGTTTAGCTATTTGATGTCTTTTAGAAGCTTTTTAACGCTTTTAGGGTCATCTAGAGTGTATGGTGAAGCTAGTTTGGATTTGATTCGTGCTTGTACTCGCAGGTTGGCTGCACGGTAGTTTCCTTCTACTCCAAATTTTGTTCCTGCATAGCCTAGGCGGAATTCTACGTTAATTATTCCTTGTAAACGTGGGATTGGAAGGTTGTGTGGGTTTGAACCCATGTAGAATAGTCCTGCTTTACCTATTTGGATGTAGTAAGTATTTTTAGCGTTGTAATGCTGTTCCATGAATGTTGTGTCTGTTGAGACTATTCCGTTTATTGCTTTGAGGTAGCCTTGTTTTTTGGCTTGGTCACGGTTTTTTACGCTAGTTTTTAGAGGGATGCCTGTGCTGGCATTGTATATGTCAAAGTCTGGGTCTATACTTTTGATAAAGTTTATATAGTTTGTAATTGCGGGGGTTTTCGTTTCAGCTAGTTCCATTATTTCTTTTAGGATTAAAGCATCTATAGATAGCAGGTTTCCTTTAGCTGTGAGTTTGTTTGTTTCAGCATCAAAGTCTATAATGCCTCCACCCATTTGAGCTGCAAGGTCTTTTTTAACTTCAATGTTGAAAGGTAATCCTTTAAGTTCTAATTCTAAATCTGAACCGTGTGCTGAGAATCCTGCGCTTTCTTCTTTGATTACTTTGAGCAACCCTTTTGACTGTAATGGTGTTAATGTGGATAGGATTTGGTTTTCATATTCGATTCCCCCAAGTCCTGTTCCTGTACGGTTTTCACTGATATAGTCTTCAACAGTTATTGTATCTGAATAGTTTTCAGTAAATTCTAAAATTGTTGCTTTTGCTGGCAGTGCAAATATATCATTCTTGTGCTCACGGCATTCTTTCCAGTTTGCTTTTTCACAATACACACGAGTATAACTGTTGCCTGCTTTACGGTAAAGAGGTGTTTTAGTTGCAGTCATTTTAAACTCCAGATATAATGTCTTACTTTCTATATCTAACAGTTTAGATTATGATAAATATTTATTTTTTTGTGGCTTCATGTTCTTTTTTGTAAGTTTCAACATAGTCTTTAGCCCCTGCTTGGTATGCAAAAGTACTTGCTTTTGTTGTGTTTACTTTCCAATCTTTGCGACCTGTACCGTTAAACCATAACACACCAATGAAATCAGGGTTCTGTTTCAGATAAGCAAACATAGAGCTAATCCACATTGCTTTAACTTTAGTGTCTTCTGAAGCTCCAGTTTCTGTAATTAAAATAGGCTTAGCTGTAATTTTGCGAAGTTCTTCAACTGTTGACTGTACAGTGTCTTGGAACAGTTCATCAGGTCGTGAACCGTATCCTGAGAAACCTACAGCATCCACGTAGTCGTCGCCAGGGTATATAGGCTTCAGAGCCACATCAGTTAAACTACGGTTTAGATTTACTGACCAAATCCACATAACATTACTTGCTCCTTGTTCAGCAAAAATGTCATGAATATGCTTCCATGCTTGAGAGTACAGTTCTGGTGAGCCACCATTTTCTGTGACGCTCCAAGGATACCAATTGCCGTTCATTTCATGACCGAAACGCATACCAATGCCAAAACCTAATTTTTTTATATTTACAGCCCAGTCTTTAATGTAACCGTCATGCTTCCCATCTACAATAGACTTTAGGGTATATTCTGGTTGGGTTTTAAGGTCTCCTGAGGGGTCCCAAGGTTCCCAACTGATGATTGGTAGTTTACCCATGTGATTTGCTTTAACATATTCTGTATCGTTAAACTCTACATGGTTTTCCCAGTTTTTAAAGAAAAGAATAGCGTTTGTTTTAATTCCTGTAGTAGCGTCAAATTCTAAAGTTCCTTTTATAGGGTCAGTAGAATAAACGCCAATGTAGGGCTCTGCAGGGCTTGCAAGCTGTGCACCTGTTGGAATGCCAGCTATAGGGTCTGCCTGCTTTACAGGGCTAAACCATGACTCCCAAAGCGTGGTAATGGGGGAGTCTTTTACCGCTCCTGAGGTTTCTGCACGGAATGGAACTATGAAGACTACAGCTATTGTAAGCACTGTTAAAAGCATTCCTAGGGCAACTAGAAAAAACTTTAAAGCTTTGTTCATATTTTTCTTTTCTTTCGTAGTTTTGAAAATATTATTTGATGTACTCATTTAGCTTCTCTCCTATAGCACCAGCGAGATGCTCGCTGTAAGTTCTTGTCATGTGTGTGCCGTCCATATAAACTACTTTGTTGTCTATAATAGCAGGACATACTTCTTCAAAGCAGAACATTGGCACTGTATCAATGTATGGCACGTGTGTATCGTCTGCAACTTTCTGCTGGCGGTACAATATTTGTTGAGTTATTTCATTTAAAGGCGATGAACAGCTTGTAGCGTTACTCTGGTTTGCTTTGATGCAACTTACGCTATCATTGTCTAACATGGCTATATCACCAAGAAGGATAACATTATCTGTTGCTTGACGTAGTTTAGCGATGCTCTTACTATATCCCTCAATCCATTTCAAATCCATGTCTTTAGTGTTTTCAATTACTGTACCGTCAGAATATACGCCATGTAGTTTACCTGCACTTGTCATTATTACTGCAGCAGGTTTCATATCAATTATTGTGTTGAAAACTTCTTCACGCCATTCTGTACATTCAGGGTATGCACGTTTTATAAGGTTAGCATATGGTGTAAATGTTGCTGAAGGGCATTCGCTCTTTGCAAAGAAAGTAATCTTGTAATGATTTTTAATGCCCCAAAGATTCAAAGCAGGAAGCCACATGGAAGCATGAGAGTCTCCAACAAGAACAATATTTTTTTCACTAGAAACATCACCATAGATACAGTCAGTCCAAACATTCTGGTCTAGATGCTCTATATGGCAACCATCATCATACACTTGGCTTTTGTCTTCAGCTAGTAGAGATAATGAAGGTTGCGTTTGACCTTGAACGTATACCTGACTGTTTGGCTTTGTTGCATCTTTAACTTCTTGTAAAACCTCATCATAAGTTTTAAAGTTGAAATCAATTTTTCCACGGTTAATAGATTCTGGAGCTATAAATATGCATGTTGCCGCCGTGGCTGCAACAAGGATTATACCTAAAATGTTACTTAAGAATGTTTTGTCTTTCCACCAGCGGCTTAAACGCATTGGGTCTTCGATGAAAGTAGTACTAACCCATGCAAGTAAAACTGCTACTAATATTAAAGATATCGTTATTGCGACATTTGGCTTTTCTCCGTATTTAGTTTCCCAAAGTATAAGTAAAGGCCAGTGCCAAAGGTATAAAGCATAGCTTATGCTTCCAATCCAAACCATATATTTGTTTGTTAAAATGCCGTTCAATTTAGCATGGTTGTTTGTGCCGCTTATAAGTATAAGTAATGTTCCTACGACAGGTAAAAGGGCGGAGTAGCCTGGGAACGGTGTCTGCTCTGTGAAAGCAAGAACTGCGAATAATATTAATGCAATACCAGTGTATAATAAAACTGTTCTCACATTTTTGTTCAAAATTATTTTATTAGCAACAACAGCTAGCAATGCACCTGCAGCAAGCTCCCAGCCTCTAGTTAGGGTTGAAAAATATGCAATGTTAGGCTCAACAGCAGTTTGGTATGCACTCCAAGCAAGACTGGCAACAATGATTACTGCCAAAAAAGAAACAAGTGTTGGTTTAAATCGTTTGTTTGCTGTTTTTCCAGCAAACCATGCTGCTATAATGATTAACGTGGGCCAGACAAAGTAGAATTGTTCTTCAACTGCTAAAGACCAGAAATGTTGTAATGGGGAAGGGGTTGTTCCTAAACTGAAATAATCAGTACCGACAAAAGCCATATACCAGTTGCCCATGAATATTGCTGACCAGAAAGCATCCCAATATGTAGCAACACTACCGTCTCTGCCTAATATTAATGTTGACATTAAAACTGTAGCTAAAATAACTACAGTTGCTGCAGGAATAATCCTACGTACACGGCGAGCATAAAAATTAGCTATGCTTATTTTGCCTCGTAAATTGTATTCTTTTATAAGAATACCTGTGATAAGAAATCCTGAAATGACGAAAAAAATGTCAACGCCAACGAAACCCCCATCAAAGAATGGGAAGTTAGCATGAGCGAACAAAACTGTAAGGATAGCAATAGCACGAAGACCTTGAATGTCTTTACGGTTGTGTGTTTCTATATTTTTAGTGGAATGTCCACTAGTTATGTCAGACAAAATACCTTTTCCTGTGTAGCCCACGTCTAGGCTCTACTTTTCTATTGTATCAGATTTATGCTAGTTTTGGAAGGTTTTAAGTAAATTAAATAGGGGCTGACTAAATAAAAGTCAGCCCCTATTTAGTCAACACTGTTGTTTAGCCTACCTGGTCAACCGTAAGGATAACACTTGGGATGGCTGGCACTCCGTTAGAAGCTGTAGCTTGAATTACGATGTTTGCATTATCCATCTGGTAAAACAATTGTGCAGTGTCGCCAGCTTTAGCTTCAATGAAGAAGTTCCATGAAGCGACCACCCATGGGCTATTGGTGTTTACTGTAACATCTGTAGCTGAAGCTGGAACATTGTTGCCGTTCTTACCTAACCAGATGATAGCATTTTGACCTGAACCTCCTCCACCAGTATTGTGCAGCTGTGCTGAGAACTGCAAGTTGTAAACACCGTCATGAGTGAAAGTTATATCACTTAGCTTACCGTCTGAACCTGTGACTAGTGTCACGCCGTGAGATAACATCTCAGTGTTAAAGTACATTCTGGTTCGAACTCCATTAGCTGCTGTCTGAGTCTCCTCACTTAACCATGAGCCGTAGTAAGTGTCATTAATGCTTGTGCCAGTGTCTCCTTTAATTCCTTGGATTCCTTGTTCACCCTGTAAACCTTGAACTCCTTGGATTCCTTGCGGCCCCATAGGTCCTTGAGCTCCACGAATATCTCCAGCGTCAATCCAGCCTTGGTCTGTAGTCCAAACCATTATACTACCGTCTGACTCTAATAGCCAACCTTCACCTGGAGCTCCAGTTGCCGCTCCTGCTCCTGCCTGGAATGAGGCAAGGTCAGCATAGGAGCCTTTAAGAGTGAATGCTTGCCCTGCTGGACCTTCAACCCCTTGAGCGCCTACAGGTCCTTGGATTCCCTGGATTCCTTGTTCGCCTTGCAGTCCTGCAGGACCAGTGTCGCCTACCGTACAGATACCTGTCGCTCCTGTAGCACCAGTGTCACCTTTAGCTCCAGTGATGGCAATAATGAAAGCGTCAACGTCACCTGTGTTTCCTTGTGCCAGCCAAAGCTCATATGCGCTTGCACCGTTAATACCGTTAATACCGTTAGCTCCTGCTGCACCGTTCGTGCCTGCTGCTCCTATCAAGGATTTTAGGAACGCTTGCACGTCTCCTGTGTTTCCTTCGTCAAGCCATAGCTGGTATGCACTTAAACCGTTAACTCCGTTAGTTCCGTTGGTTCCTACGAGAGAGTTTAGGAAGTCTTGTACTGTGCCAGTGTGACCTGCGACAAGCCAGTGCTGGTATGCTGATGCACCGTTTAAACCGTCAACGCCTTTAACGCCTTCTCGACCTATAAGGCTTGCAAGGAAGTCCTGTGCAGTTCCAGAATGTCCATCTAGAAGCCACAGTTCATATGCTGATTTTCCTGCAACACTTAAACCGTCTTTACCATTTATACCATCTAGCCCAGCGGTGCCGTTAACTCCGTCTTTACCTGGGTTGCCAACAAGGCTGTCGATAAAATCTTCAGGGGTTCCGTTATTTCCAGCTTTCAACCATTGCTGGTATGTGCTAATTCCGTCTAGCCCGTTAACTCCAGACAGACCTGGTTTAGCTGTTGCTGAAGATAGAGCTGCTGAGCATTTATTTGCCACGTTGGTTGCAATAACACTACATCCAGCAAATATGATTGCAATAATTACTGCTATAACTGAAAGTATAGTTGCGGTTCTAGACCATCTTGTACTGCTTTTACTTTCATCTTCTAAAACTTCATGAGTATATTCAATATTTTCGATATCCTCTTCTGTAATGGTTCCATCAATAGGCTTGTCGCCTGGTTGTAAATCTTTATTACCATCGTTGGTAGTCACAAGATTCCCCAATCTTTTGTTACTACAATAGTAGCACAAAGCATAACACTATCTCATTAAATGATTATGTTTTACCGATGGGTGGCAAAATGACCCCGAAATACCTATAAATGTACCCCATAATAAGATTTTTATGTTAAGCGTGACACGTATGGCTCGCCCCATATAGGACGAATGTTTACAGTCGTACCTGGTTTTGCTGAGTCAATCATCATGCCGTTACCTACATATATTGCAACGTGACCTTCCCAAACGAGTAGGTCTCCTGGTATTGCTTCACTCATCGGGACACGTGTTCCAATCTGACCTTGCACGTTTGCATTATGTGGCAGGTGCATACCAATCTGAGCGAAAACATACATAACAAAACCTGAACAGTCAAACCCTACATTAGGGTCTGCAGCATTAGCGATATAGGGAGTGCCAATATATTGTTTCGCTGTAGCAATAATATCGCCGTTTACAGAACCAATATTTTTACCTTCATAGTTTCTTGCTGGAGGGTCAATAACAGTTACAGTATCTCTTACTATTTGAGGCATTATGGTATCAGGAGCAGTAGTTATTGACTGTCCATGAGCTACAGAGTATTCATAAGAACTAACTGTTCTGTAACTATAATCTGCAGCGTAAGCAGCTTCAGCATTCAAACCTAGAGGCAAAATTAGACTAGCTAGGAGTACAGGCATAACCGCTCTGTGGTTTCTAAAAATATCCATTATAATCTCACGATTACTGCATATTCGTAAGGGTTTGCTGGAGCGTTAACTGTAGTGCCATTGTAGCCTCCATGGACAGCCATATTGTCACCAAGGTAAATTGCAACGTGACCATTACGCATCATAATGTCTCCTGCTTGTGCTTGGTCGGCAGAAACTTGTGTTCCTAAACTTGCAAACCCCATTGGACCAACATCGCCTACGTTCACTCCTATAGCACGTAATGCTCGTTCTACAAGAGCAGTACAGTCTTGACCTTGGCCTAATTGTGATTCTGCGGCTTCAATAAGTGTAGCTCCTTGAGCTGAAGCAAGCTGTGCTGTAGGCTGAGAAGATGCAGGAGGTTCTAAGATGGCTTCACCTGCTGGTTCAGCAGGTGAAGGTGGAGGCAGAATTAGGTTGCCTTCAGCGTCGATTTCTTGGTTATCAGAGTTCAACAAGATGATGTGAGCTTCACCTGAACGTGCTGTATTTGTGAAATCTAAAAGATTTGGTGTTTCTTCTTGTGTAACTGTATTTTGTTTTACTTCTAAAGCAAAAGCAATATTTGTTGCTGTTAGTATTGGTATTACGAGAGCTGTTACTGTCCCTGCTAATATAATCTTTCTTTTAAAATTGTTCATGATATAAATAAAAAATCCCTGCTCGGTCTGAGATTTTCATCTCATACGAGTAGGGAAGCCCTTTCTTCTCCTTGGCATTTTTCTCAACTAAGTGAAAAATTTGTTACGTAGTCTATTTATTACTATCGGCTAAGGGATAAAAAAGTTGCAGTTATTGCAGGTTTAAGTGTTACAGATGGCAACTGTAAGCTTTAAACTATTGATTTTAAGCGGTTTTCTAAACGTTCTGACTTTCTATTCCACTCAATAGAATTTATTGGAGCATCCGTAAAATCGTAAAAATTTAAAAGACGCCCTAGTCTAGCTTCGACACATCCAATACAAAGCATACCTAAACCTTTTCGATTATTAGAAACCTTTTTCCAAAGATGATTATGAATCATATAATATTCATTATCGAAAAGAGTATTGACGCCACAGTCTGCACAGTCAAACTCTGGGTATGATTCTTTAGTAACATTATGTTCAACAGTTTCATAATCAGAATAATTATTCATAAATCTATTATATCACACAATTATGATTTAATATGTTCAACAATAAGTTGTTGCTTTTCAGGTTTTAACTTTCCTACAGAGTATGAACCTTTTAAAGCTTCTATTGCTCTTGGGAACAAATTGTCATCATCTGTATGCATGGTAAACAGCGGTTGTCCTTTAATAACAGCCTCACCATATTTAGCATGTAAATCTATACCTGCGGCATGGTGGATAGGGTCTTCTTTTCTTGCACGACCTGCTCCTAATCTCCAAGCTGCTATACCGAAAGGCAAAGCGTCCTGTTGAACAATGTACCCGTCAGATTCTGCGAAAACTGTATATGATTCTTTAGGTTTAGGGAGTGGAGCGTCAACATCTCCGCCTTGTGATGTAATCATTGCACGCCAACTGTCCATCGCTAAACCATTTTTAAGATGAGATTCAACATCAGCGTCATGAATTCCTGCGAGATTAAGCATTTCCCGAGCGAAAGTAACAGTCAACTCTATAATGTCTTCAGGTCCACCTCCAGCAAGAACGTCTAAGCTTTCCCTTACTTCGTTAGCGTTACCTATAGTATAGCCTAAAGGCACGTTCATGTTAGTTAAGAATGCGCTCATATTTAAACCAGCGTCCCTACCTAGACCTACCATAACATTAGCAAGCTCACGAGACTGGTTAATGTCTTTAAGGAACGCACCGTTACCAAATTTAACGTCAAGCACTAGACTGTCTGTGCCTTCAGCAATCTTTTTGCTCATTATGCTTGATGCTATCAAAGGTATAGCTTCTATTGTTCCTGTAACGTCTCTTAGGCTGTAAAGCTTTCCATCTGCAGGAGCTAACCCTGAACCTGCTGCGCATACTGTACCGCCTACATGTAACAGCTGGTCAAACATTTCTTCATTACTAATGTTTGCACGCCAGCCACGGATGGATTCAAGTTTATCTAAAGTGCCTCCAGTATGCCCTAAACCTCGCCCTGAGAGCTGTGGAACAGCCACCCCGAATGAAGCTACCAAAGGCGTTAAAGGAAGTGTTATCTTGTCTCCTACGCCTCCTGTAGAGTGCTTATCAGTTGTTGGTTTGCCTAAAGCTTTGAAATTCATGCATTCACCACTGTTAACCATAGCCATAGTCATATTGTATGTCTCTTCGCTAGTCATACCGTTCAGGAATATAGCCATCAGCATGGCACTCATCTGTTCGTTAGCTATATAGCCACGGGTATAAGCGTCAACCATCCAGTCAATCTGTGCTTTATTCAACTGACCATTATTGCGTTTAATTTGAATTAACTGTACAGTATCAAAAGCTTCAGGCATTGCTCCACCCTTCACAATAGTAATCTCCTGTGTTTGGATGCCAATAACTGTAACTATCTGCAGAAACATCCATAAAATTTGACATAAAGTCATGTCCACATTTATGACATAACGTTATTTCTGTATAAGGTTCGACCTCATCTTCAATCTCATTATCGATAAATTGAGAGTACCCTCCAGATAAAGATATATGCAAAGCATTGTCTCCTTGGCTGCCTTCAATGTCTAGCACTCTTGGAATTACACCTTTACAACGTTCACATCTTAAGACTTCACTCATTATTCTCCAGCTATTAGTCCAGCTTCAGAAAGTACATTATATGCACGCTGTGCACCCATGCTATTTGAAGAAGCTTTGCCGTATTGTGTTACATCTGTAGAGATAAGCCAATAGACTTGAGCGTCAACAGTTTCGTAAACTTTGTTAGTTGGAGCTTCAACTAACAGATTATTTACTTCTAAACATTCAATTAGAAGTTCTATAGCCTTATCGCTAGTTGACGGGCGACCGTTCTCTTCAATAGAAGTTAAAATTGTTTCGATTACTTTTTGCTTGATACTCATTTTTCCTTTTCCAATTAATCTAAATCTTCACTATTAAAAGCCAACGGTAATATGTCTTCCATAGTTGCCATACCTTTAGGGGTTTCAATGATAAAACTCTTACTTGCATGCTCCTGCAGGAGCTGGCGACAACGTCCACATGGCATTATAACTTCTTCAAAAGCATTTACACAAATAAAGGCTATAAGCTTACCACCGCCTGTAGCGAAAAGTTCTCCCAGCATATTACATTCTGCACATAACGTTAAACCATAAGAGGCGTTCTCCACGTTGCACCCTGAAACGATACGACCATCATCAACTAGTGCCGCACAGCCTACAGAAAAATTAGAGTAGGGAGAGTAAGAATTTTTGCTAGCGTTAACAGCTGTATATCGTAAAGCTGTCCAATCAATGTCTTCATGCATAATAATATCTATCGGAAAACTTTACTCTTCTTCCAAGTCCCAATCTTCATCTTCATATTCATCAACGATTTCTGACAAGTCATAAAATATTTCATCTTCAAGTTCAAGATTTTCGAGCAAAGCATCCCAAGCTTCATTTATAAACCCAGCAAGCTGAGCATTAGGTGCAATCATCCCTGAACTAATCATGTAAGATGCAGGGTAAGCAATATCTGCATATTTAATTAAATCTAAAAATCTTTCATCTTCTTTATATTCAGTGTAAAGTTCGCTTAAAATTTCACAACGGGTAAGAAAAGGAGTAGCTTCATCTACATCATAATTACCGTCATCAATTTTAGGCAAAGGAGTATTTTCTGTAGAAGCTTCACCTAAAGCACGGCGGAAGCGTTCACGGGATTCATACATGCCGTCAACCATTTCGACAATACGGTTTAAAACCTGTACAGGCTGGCTGGTGCCAAGAGCGTCACCCACACGTTTAGCGTCAAGACGTAAATCACTAATCACATCAGCAATCTTTTTTGAAGCTTTCTCTTCTTCAGTCCAAATTTGTTTAACCATTATCCCTCCACAATTATTATATCACAAATATGTAGAAAACCCTAAGGTGGTATCACCTTATTTTACCTATTTTAAGCCGATAATTAAAATAAGGATTAGAAACGAAAGAGTAAAAAACAACCATGTCAAATAAAGCACAAGCAATCATTCTTGTCGGCGGTCAAGGAACAAGATTGCGACCTCTCACTAGCGACACTCCAAAACCTATGCTACCAATCGGTGGGGTTCCAGTCATTGAGCACCAGATATACAAACTTAAAGATGCAGGTATAAACCGTATAATTTTAGGTACAAGTTTCAAAGCAGAAATATTTAGTTCATATTTTGGCGATGGCAGCAAGCTAGGGGTAGAATTAGTTTATGCTTTTGAATCTGAACCTCTAGGTACTGGAGGAGCTATACGAAATGCTGGAAAGTTTCTTACCAATGGAAAGAATGACCCTGTTGTTGTTTTGAACGGCGACATAATGAGCAACCTCAATATTAAAAACATGGTTGACTTTTGGATAACTAAAAAAGCAGATGTAGGTTTATATTTAACTACAGTGGAAAACCCTCGTGCTTTCGGTCTCGTCCCGACAGATGAAGATGGCAACGTTTTAGCCTTCTTAGAAAAACCTAAAACTGAAAAGGAAATAATAACTAACCAAATTAACGCTGGTTGTTATATTTTTAAACATAGCATTATTGACACTATTGATGACACTCGCCCTGTAAGTGTTGAAGTTGAAACCTTCCCTAGACTTCTTGATGAGCAAGCGAAAGTAGTAGGGTACGTTGACGACTGTTACTGGTTGGATTTAGGCACACCTATGAGTTTTGTTAATGGAAGCATAGACTTTGTTAGAGGAAAAGTAGTTTCAAGTGCATATATTCATTTAGGCTCTGATTCTCTTGTAGCTCCTTCTGCTTTCATTGCTGATACAGCTTCAGTAAGCGACGGTAGCTTCATTGACTCTGGAGCTGTAGTAAAAAATGGTGCAAAAATTAAAGGAAGTGCAATATTCAAGGGTGCAATCATTGCTGAAGATGTAGAAATAACTAACAGTATCGTCGGTGCACATGCAGTTATAGCTCAAGGTACAGTTCTTGATGGCGTGATTGTTGGCAACCGTGCATGGGTTGGTGCTGAGAATGAACTTCTTAACGGTGCTCGTGTTTGGATTGATGCAACCTTGCCTGATAAATCCGTAAGATTCTCTGGAGATAAGTAATGCGTGCAAGCAAAGCAATAATTCCTGCGGCAGGTTTAGGAACAAGATTTCTACCTGCAACTAAAGCTATGCCTAAAGAGATGCTTACTATTGTTGACAAGCCCAGTATTCAATACGTACTTGAAGAAGCAGTAGAAGCAGAAATTAATGATTTTCTTTTAGTAACAGGACGTAACAAAGGTGCTCTAGAAGACCATTTTGACAAAGCTTACGAGCTGGAAGCAACCCTTGAAGCCCGTAATGAAACTGCAAAGCTAAAAGTTTTACGTGAGTTTGACGGTGTAAGTTTAAGTTATATTCGCCAAGGTGAACCGCTAGGGTTAGGTCATGCCATCTTGCAAGGTAAAAATCATGTAATGAACCAGCCTTTTATTGTTATGCTTCCAGATGACATTATAGAAAATGGCGGAAGCCTCCTTGCAGAAATGCTAAATCATCAGGAAAGGCTAGATGCTACAATAATTGCTTTAATTGAAGTTTCACCTGAAGAAGTAAACAAATATGGAATTGCTAAAGTAGAATCCACAGGTACTGAAGGTTTAGTTAGGATTACAGACATGGTTGAAAAACCAAGCGTTGGCAAAGCTCCAAGTAATTATGCTGTAGCTGGACGTTACGTCATAAAGCCTGAAGTTTTCCCTCTTCTTATGAGCCAGCCTAAAGGTAAAGGTGGGGAGATACAGTTAACTGATGCTCTGAAAACTATGAGCCATACTTCAGTTGGCGGGGGAGTTTACGGAGTTGTCGTTAAAGGCAAGCGTTATGACACTGGCGATAAAATGGGTTACCTTAATGCTAACATAGAGTTTGCATTAAAAAGAAAAGACACTGAAGTTGAAACTAAAGCTTTAATAAAACGCTTAGCTAAAGAATACAATATATTTTAAAGGCTGCGACCTAAAGCTATAACTTGCCAGCCTGAAGTCTTCCATAAGCGGGCATCTAAAGCATTACGACCGTCAATTACAACAGGGTTCTTAACGAGACGTTTAGCATCCAGAGGGTTGTAATCTTTATATTCTTTCCACTCTGTGAGAAGCATAACCAAATCTGCATCATGGAAAGCTTTATCCAGGTCGCCTTCAGTATGTAATTGTGGGTGGACTTTGTTAACATTGTCTAGACCTTTAGGGTCATGGACAACAACGTTAACTCCAAGCTTATGTAATTCTAACGCAACTGCAAGTGCGGGAGCATCACGAATATCATCTGAATCAGGCTTAAATGTAGCCCCAAGGAGCGTAACCTTCTTCGAGGCATAATCATCGCCTAAAGCATTAATTGCAAGCTCTACAGCCTTCTGACGGCGTCCAATATTAATTGTATCAACGTTGTTTAGCAATCCTACTAAAGAATCAACTCCAAGTTCTTCAGCTTTAACCATAAACCCACGAATGTCTTTAGGTAAGCAGCCTCCACCGAAACCTATCCCAGAACGTAAAAATTTGTTACCAATGCGCTCATCGTAACCAATAGCTTCAGCAAGCTTAACAACATCTGCTCCAGATTTTTCACTAATTTCAGCCATAGCATTAATAAAGCTAATCTTCATAGCTAGGAAGCTGTTAGCTGAGACTTTAACCAGCTCACTAGTTGGCAAGTCTGCAATAATAAAAGGTGTTCCTTCATCAAGGATACTACGGTATGCTTCTTGTAATAGGTCACGGCTGACATTGTCATCCACGCCCACAACGATACGGTCAGGCTTTAACGAGTCTTGCAGTGCTGTTCCCTCACGGAGAAACTCAGGGTTCCATGCAAGGCGAGGGGTGACTCCTACTTTAACATTCTCTTCAATAATCTTTTTTAACACAGCTGAAGTACCTACAGGAACTGTAGACTTACCTACGATGGTAGCTCCTTCTTTAAGGTTCTGAGCTGCAGCTTTAGCAGCTGACTCAACATATGAAAGGTTAGCAGATTTACTTCCTTCCGACTGTGGTGTGCCTACACAAATCCAATGGATATCACCATCTTCAGTATTAGCATCCTGGCCAACCTGGAATGTAAGGCGACCTGAAGATAAAGCGACTTCTAAAGCATCATCTAAGTATGGCTCATAAAAAGGAACTTTACCTTCAGCTAAAGTCTTAAGCTTATTCTCGTCAGCTTCTAAACCAACAACAGTGTGACCCAGCTCAGTCATTGCTACTGCATGTGTTAAACCTAGATATCCTAAGCCAATAACTACCATCTTCATTATTTTTTATTTTCCTTCATAATTGTATCTTTGTAAGCTTTCAAAACTTGAGGGTAAACAGCCCTTGCAGTAAACAGTTTAGCACGTTCTACTCCAAAAGCCCCCATTTTTAAACGCAATTCTTTATCAGACCATAAACGCTCTATAGCTTGTTCCAAAGAATCAACACTATTAGGAGTTACTTGCAAGCCTTGGATGCCTTCTTGGACTATATCTTTCAAGCCACCATGAGCAGCAACAATAACAGGAGTACCTGTCGCTAAGCACTCTACAGCAACCTGACCGAAAGCTTCAGGTATGACAGAAGGGATGACACCTATTTCTGCGTTCCTCCATGAAGCCATAACTTTATCATGAGGTTGACTGTAAGCTACCGTGATGCCTTCATGAGATAAATCTGGGGTATCAGGACGTTCAACTCCTATAACTAAAAGTGGAATCTGTATGCCTTTATCCCAAAGGTTAGCATGAGCTTGCAAAAGAATGTTTAAACCTTTCATCGGAGACAAAGCTCCAACGAAGCAAATATATTCACCTTCAGGTGCAAATTGAGGTTTAACTGCATCACTATAGTTAAATACCGTTTCAGGTACATAGGAAGGTATTATAGTCATCCCAGGAATATGGTAAGACGTGTCTTTACCAAAATCTGCAACGCTAGAACTTATAGCAGTCCATTGAATAGTTTTAAGCTTCTTGTTTGTGGTTTTAATTCCTAAAGACAAAGGTACTCCTTTAACTGCACCATAATGTTCTTTTGCATGAGCAATACATTTGTTCAGTTCAGGCCCTGAGCATACTGTTCCGTCTTGAAAAGTTCCTTGCTTAACTGCACAAATATGCCCATAGTCATGAGCTGTAGATACAACAGGTATTCCAAGTTTTTTCGCAGCATTAATTACAGATATTGTACTCCATGCATGAGAATGAATAATATCTGGCTTTTCTTTTAAAAATATCTCTGTCAAATGATTGACAAACATAGGGTCATTAATTGGAGGGTGAAAAGGCCTACGGGGGTCTTCCATGACATTAAGTTTCTGTATAAACATTTGACGACGGTAAACTTTTATACCGTCAACTATTTTCTCTTCAGGTTCATCAGGATGTTGTGAAGATACTACAACCACTTCGTGACCTTCAGAAACTTGGACTTTAGAGATACTCTCGATGGAGCGTTCAAGCCCACCAATAGTAGGCAAATATGAATCTGACACGTGAATTATTTTCATAAACTATTTTGACTTTTCTCTTTTACCATTATGAATATATCGGCTTTTAATATAAATAAGTATAACTATAGAGCCCAAACTTTGAGATGCAAGCCAAGCCCAACCTGGTGCTGTTATAGCGTTGTCCCCGAGCAGAGGAATTAATATTAAAGTTATTAATATTGTTGTAACACCCATAGTAACATTTAAAATTGTTGCAGGTTTTAAATCTTTTTTTAGTCTTAAAAAAGCTACCGCAATGTTAGTCACAGCGTCAGGCATTGCAGATAAAGCAAGCAAAACAAGAAGGGAAGCCCCAGCAACATATTCAGCTCCAAAGAAGCCCATAAAATATTGAGGAAATATTAGAACCAACACCATTGGTATACTAACAAGACTTGCAATAACTATAGAAGCTTGTTTAATACGTAATTTAACATTAACATTTTCCACGTTAGCTGTAGAAATAATCATTGCACTACTGACAGAAGGAGAAATAGTAAAGAACAACGCCCCAAACATCCAAGCTATAGAAAAAATTGCAGAGTCTGAGGTTCCTAATGCGGCTGTAACTATTAGAGGCACCACAACTGGTGGTAACTGTGCTCCTAAAGAGGCAGCTTGATGATGCCACATGTTATCTTTTACAAGCTTCCACGCTAAACTAATGTCACCTTTTTTAGGATACAACCTGCCAGATATTTTGTACATCACATAAACACTAGAAACCACTCCGCCTAATAATGTTGCCATAATTACAGCGTATGGAGCTTGCAGCATAAGCATTATAAAAGGGAATATAAGAGAAACCTTTATTAAAGACTGGGCAACATTCTTCGTAGGAATTAATCCCGAACGATGTAACGCACCAGCTACGCTGTCAAGCATAACTCCGCCTGCTGTAACTGCTGACAACATTACAACTAAAGCTATTAAGATAGGGTTTTTTAAAAAATCATACTCATGAAAAAACGATATTAATACACTTTGTAAAATTAAAGATATGGTTGCAGCAACTGCAGCAGCTATCAGAACAAAACCATGTGTAGCTTTTTTATAATCAATTTTATGAGATTTTGAACTCAACACAAGAAGTATCGCAGGGGATAGACCACTCACTGCCAACAAGGTGCTAACGCCTGTTAAAGCCATCAAAGTGGTAGCTTGACCTACTTCTGCAGGATTATAATTTAATGCCGCTAACTTCCAAAACACAAAGCCAATGATACTTGTAAGACCAGTATTTAACAGTAAAGAAAAAGTAGTCCTAATTAGTTGACTTTGAGACAACTGCTTTATTTTAGACATTATGGGTCTATCTCTTAACTCTCTATTTTATCGAGACAAGCTGAAACAGCATCAGGGTCTGTCTTCTGGATACAAGAACGGTAGTCTGCAGGCAAAGATGAAAGGTCTGCTTTATCTCCTTGAGCTTGTAAATATTTCAACAAGTCTTTCAATGAAGTAGTTGGAGCTCCTGAAGTGTCAATGTTTAAACGTTCAAAAACATCCACAACAGTGACTGTTTTGCAAGTTACATCACTTGAAGATTTGACTGCTATGTTTTTAATTTGATAATCACCATAATTAACAGTTAAAGTTCCACAACCAATAAATTCAGGAACTTTAAGGCTAAGCTCTTTAGTTTTAGCTAAATCGAATGAAGGGACACTTGTAACTGCTGATGAGAAAACCTTACCGTTTGTTTCGTCATAAAAATCTACAGTAAATTCTTTTTCATTGCTAGTATTAGAATTGACTAAAACAATAATTTTATTTTTATTCTCTGCAACATTATATGGGGTTTGCAAATCTATATTTTTATCTTTCAGAGAGACAGAAGTGGATGAACCTTCAGGTTGCAAAATAGAAGCATTAACAGAGACCAACCAGCTAGACACAGCAATTACTAACAAGCTCAATACTGATACCAAAATAACTATTAAAGCTTTTAAATCGCTTTTTTCTGGCTTTATTCTAGTTACAGCTTGACCAGTTAAAACCATAAAAACTACTGCTACTATTGCCGTTAAGCTTGTTATAGTACTTATCATAGCAATGTCAAGTTTGTAACCTAACGTGAAAAGAAGTGAAGACAAACCAGCATACCAAGCGGCCCCTGTAGCAAGAGTTATTCCTATTAATGAACCACTAATGCGACGCATTCCACCAAAAAGTAAACCGTCAAGAGCTAAACCTGGCGTTACAAGCAAAGCAATAATTATAAGTATAGTTCCTAAAACTCCAGAGTTTTCCCATGAAGGCAATAACGGAAAGAGCAACACTATTGCACCTAATGTTGCAAATATAGCTTGCTTAGCTAAACGAGGCTTACTGTCTGTTTCAGGAGAAAGCAACTCAATTTGGTTTTCATCAGTTATTTGAGGTTGCACCTGCATGCTCCTTAATTATTCGTTCAGTTTCATATGGGTTGTACAAATCTAGATTTACTTTGTATACTGAATAATGTTCAGTTGAAAAGACTTTATGCAGCCAAGGCAAGTAGTCAAACTTGTCTAGAGAATTAGGCTCTGCAGGGGAAAGTTCACCACCACGAGGATAGCGAGGTTCTCCACCAGCAAACCAGAAGCCCATATCAGGTACAAGCTCATCCATACGGCTGTCTACAATAATGTATTCTATACCGATGGCTTTCATGCCTGCAATAACTGAAACTTTAGGAGCATCATTCTTCCAATACATATCCCAGTATGGGAAAGCTCCAGAAGGTGGCGCTACAAGTTGACGACCTGTAGAAGCAACCTGTAACCCACTATAGCGGTCAGTCATCACCCAAGCATTCGGGGTAGAATTTTCAGCAAACCATTTTCCTAAAGCTTTACCTTCAGCTGAACTTGCTGTGATATCATTAACGTTAGTTTGAGGTTCGGGGAAACGGTAGCTCTCATTAACACCTGCTGCTACACCGCCAATAAGCAACACAGTAAATATTGCCACGAAAGAAGCTGTTAAACCTTTTCCTACAAACTTCTCTCCAAGGCTGAAGTATTCTGCTCGTTTTTCAAACATGTCAACAATCAAAGCAAAAACTACAGCAACACCTATGAAAGAGTAACCCCATGAACGCCTAGCACTTTCAGCTCCAGAGGAGGAAAGGATTAAAGGAACAGAAATAATATAAGCGTAAGATAGTCCGATGAAAGCATTTCGAATAGGTGAACCTTCAGGTATTATAAAACTCTTAAATTTAAGAAGCTTACTCCAGTGGTTACTTAACCAAATATATGTTATGAAGGCTATAGCTAGACCTACAGTTAAAGTAGCTCCATAACTTAAAAGCTTTTCATATAAAGGCAAATTACTACCGTCGAATAATTGACGAGTTGCTCCTGTAGATTCTTCAAGACCAAAAAACTGTTTTATGAGAGTCAAAGCATTGTTAGTGCTTCTATTTACAGGAGACCCCAAATAATCAGTCAAAAGTTGCAAAGAAGGCTGTAATCTTATGAAAGCAAAAACTGAAACTACAGCAACAACTAGCCAGCTCATCATAGCATAATGATATTTTTTTACATACAAGCTATGTATTGAAGACCACACGGCTATCAGAATTAAAATAGCTAAAAGGCCAAAAGTTGAAAGGTGATGTATCGAAGCTAAAGCATAAGACATCGGGGCTAAAGCTGCTAAGAAAATCCAGCGTCTAGGTCTAGCTGCACGGATTGCATATATTGCTATGATTATTGTCCAAATTGCTACAGGCAAACCCAACGATTCGTAACTGAATTGCGAATGGAAATACATCCAGTTAGCATTGGTAATATATACCGCTGTGCCAATTGCTGCACCCCTGGCACTCAAACCAAGAGTACGAATAAGAACATAAATTCCAAGCAAACCAGCAAGGTGAGCAATAGCAACTAAAGCTTCCGCTGAAGTCCAAACATCAAAACCTGTTACACTGCTAACCCATGCTGTGATACCATGCAAACCTGGAAATAGCGGCACAGGAGTAACAATACTATTAAAACCATTAGGTATACCTGTATTTAAAATATCTTCTGTAGCACGCAAATGAGCATACTCATCATGAAACAAAGGCCCCGATAAAGAGCGAAGAATTTTAGGCAAAGTAGTCATCTCAGCTAACCCCAACAAAGCTAAACCTCTTTGCACTGGAGTTGAAGATTTTCGTGCCAGCCAAACAATAAGAGGCAGAGTACCAACAAGCATTCCTAGCCAGAAAACTAAGAACATAGAGTCTCTGTTATATCCAGAAGAAGCAAGGGTAAACGAATAAGCAACAAGAGCTGAACCTACAGCAAGGGACGCTACTGTGCCTATAAAGCCAGCAACGTTGTATGCAGAAAAGTCTCTTTTCACCTACTTGTTTCCTTCAATTGTGTGGTAGATTACAAGCGTCTCCGTTGCTGCCTGTTTCCAGGAGTAGAAATCTCTTTTACTCCTACTAGTTTTATCGGCAATAACAGTAGTTATACCCTCATTAAGAGAAACTTTTCCGTCAAAAAAGTTCACAATATCATTAGCATCACCCAAATCAGCAACATACTTATGAGCGGGTAAGTCGCTAACTATAGAAGGTATACCCATAGCTATAGATTCACCTAAAGACAGCCCAAAAGCTTCATGCTCACTCAAACTAACAAATAAATCTGCAGTATGCCACCAGCGAGCCAACTCGTAATCAGAAATTTTACCCGTAAATAAAACCCTACTAGATTTACCTTCAGAATCAGCTATACCAACTAAACGCTCTTTGTCTTTACCTTCACCAATAATGACAAGCATAACATTTTCAGGAAGATTAACTATAACCTCATCAACCCTTTTATAAGGCTCTAACCTTCCGACGCTTAAAATTATAGGCATCGCCATATTAAAAGCAGGAGCATCCATCGGTGGAACAATACCATTAGGTACTACTTTTATACGTTCAGAAATTTTTGGAAAATGAGATGACAATAATTCAGCTTCCACATCACTTACTGCAATGACATTATCGCACTTGTTAATATAACGTCTAGCTATAGGCTGGTAAAATTTGTGAGCTAAAACAGCTAAAGGAGTATGGCCTGTACCATGATAATGTGGAGTGAAAACAGCTTTAATATTTTTCTTTTTCAGTTTCCTTAAAACCCATAAAGCTAACGGCTTATGCATAGCTTGCAAGTGAACAATATCATAGTAATCTGCATTATCTAAAACATAATCAACAAGCTTAGAGCTAACACCATCATAACTGTTTAAACTATTGTTAAAATAGATATATTCCACTCCATCAATAATTTTAGCTTGAGGTAACCCGTCATTTTTTACCCGCTGAGTAACAACAGTAACTTCATGGCCCTGATGAACTATTTCTTTACCCAGGTTTTGAACATGACTTTCAATACCACCATGCAAAGGAGCAGACCGTGGAGATACCATAAGTATCTTCATTACTGTTGTCTCCCTGCTCCTATTTCACTGAAAAGCTCTTCATACTTCAAAGCAATACCATCCCAAGTTAAAGGATTATCATGCTGTTTACCTGTAAGCTTACGAGACTCTTTAATACCTTCAGCAAGAGCATCCACGTCGCCCACAGGAACATGCACAGCACCACTGTAGCCTTCTGTAGCCTCCATGAGAGCTTCAATGTCTGTAGTTACCACAGGAATACCTGCAGCCATAGCTAGGGCTATAGGACCGCTTGCACTGCTTCTCAAATAAGGCACAGCAATCACGTCACAACGGTCAATAAGCTCTGGGATTTCCGAATCATCCAAATAGCGTTCAACAATCTTAATTTCATCGCCTTTAAAAGCTTTACGTGCTTTCAACAAAGCACGAGCTCCTTCAGCTCCCCAAGGTTCACCAGCAATAGTCAAACGAATATTGCAACCTTCCTCACGAAGCTTCTCATAAGCTTCAACAAGAACCTCTAAACCTTTATATTCACGGATAACGCCAAAGAACAGAACCTCTAAAGGCTCACCCGCTTTAAGCTTCTTATGGCGAGGAGCGGCAGATTCAACATCTAACAACTGGTCATAAGAACCATGAGTGATAACTTTATGTGGCAAACCTACAGAAGCAGGATATGCAGCATGAACAGCTGTAAGGTCAGGAGTTGAATGAACAACAATACCTGAACTAATTTGAAGCATCTTATTTAAACTCCAACTGCTAAGCTTAGACATGAGAGGCATTTTAGCTTCCCCTACATCCTGAACCTCATGGAACTCAATAATAACTTTAGCTCCGTTCTTTTTAGCGGTTTTAGCCATAGCAAGATAGTTACGGAAAACAGTAGCTGTCCACCATTGGAAAACAACAACACGAGGATGCACACGACGGATAAACTTCTTCGCACCATGCAAAGTTTTACCGCCATTCCAGTCAACACCGTTATACACAGCAACATTCTCATCATACTTTATAGAAGACAAGTCAGGGTTACCTACACGCTTACGACCAGGATACAAAAACTTAGGAATAAGGTTACGCATAAGAACTAACGTGACAGTCTCCATCTTAGCTAAACTGTTCGACAACTGTGCAGTATAATGAGAAATACCTGACATGAACTTAGGGCTACCGCCAACAACCATTACAGGCTCCAAAGTATGGTCAGGGTGCTTAGGCAGTTTACGCAGCTTCTCACGGAACAACGCATCCAAAACACGCCAACCGTCTTTAAAAGTAGACAAGTTAGACTCACCATGAATACGAGGATACTCGAAACTGAAAACCTCAGCAACTTTCAAACCAATACGTTGTGAACGAGTAAACAGTAAAGCTTCAATCTCAAAACCACGACCATACTCCTTTTTAGACATAGGGTCACCATTTTCGACAATAGGGTCAAGGTGTAAAGCGGGAAGAATGTCCTTCCAGAAGGCAGCATAGCCATATGCAAGCTCGCTCCAGTCATGACCAAACAGAACTTTAGACACCAGACGTAAACCCTGATTTCCAAAGTTACGCAAATGACTAATATCGTCACTGCCACCGCCAGCAACATAACGAGAAGACTTAACCACATCAGCACCCGAAAGCAAAGCGCCCACAAGACCGTGAATCTCAACAGGGTCCATACTGCCATCAGCGTCAATCATCACAACAATATCACCCGTAGCTGCAAGCATACCAGTAACCAAAGCAGAACCTTTACCGTTAGCCTTCTGCTGCAAAATTATAGCATCAGGGCAATGCTTCAACATGACAGCAATAGTGTCATCAGTAGAGTTACCATCAACAAGAATAATCTCATCAACCGTTTCAGGTATACGCTCCAAAACCCAAGGAAGGTTCTTGGCTTCATTCTTAGCAGGAATGATTAGAGAAATTTTAGGTGGAACTTTACCGTCCAAAAATATAGAACGGTGCTTACGACGAACCATAATAGCTTCACTAGAAGCAATAGTATAACGGTCTCGTCTTCGAATCTGAACATTCAAAGTACTTTTAATCCTTACGTAAAAAATTAGGGTTTTACGTAAAAGGTATCGGCACACCTAAGGTGTTTAACCCTCATAACACACAACAAGTTGCCAACTATACCGAATGGTGGTGCACAGTCTCCTCAAAAGCATTCAAAACCTACACAAACAATACAAAACTATTCCCGTCCGATATAACTTTAATGACTATAAAACAAACCGCACAAACGTTAGAGCAACAACTTACCCAATTGCGAACAATAATAGTGTCTCTAGAAGCAGATTTAAGCTTAGGTTGCCTATCAACAACGCCTACACAAAACATTAAAGACAGACTAGCACAGATAGAAAAACTCACTGTACAAATAAAAACGCATCATGACTTTGACGCAAGCTTTATGTCCTTACATTCAAGCTACATAACTATAGCTAAAAGAAAATATCTTTAACTTTTACGACGCACAGTCTCCTCAAAAGCATTCAAAACCCAGAACTCACTATCAGGCATACAAGAACAATTAGCATGGTCATGATGTTTTTTAAACTCAGGAACAACACCAGAATCCACAAACAACAAACCAGCAACAACACCAGTACGAATCCACTTATAACGCTGAGCGACAAGCTGAGATTGCACTTCACGAAAACGATTAACTAAACTGTTCATAACTGTCTACAATCATACCACAAAAAATTAGGGTGGCAGTGCTTTATCGTCCCCGCTTAATACCAAAAATTACTTAGCGAGAGTAAGAGAGCGACTCTTATCCTGACTGCCATCAGTAGTGAACGTCCGTTTGTACATGCCTTCCGCTAGACTGTCGCTCACCTGCAAGAGTACCCCCACTCGGACTCGAACCGAGGACCCTCCGCTTGCGGACACTTAAAGTCATGAACTTAAAGGTCGCCTTAAAACGACTTGTGTCCTTATGTTTCTAATAAAAGGCGGATGCTCTAACCAACTGAGCTATAGAGGCAAGTATTTAATTATATATTTATTATAACACAGATTAAATAAAAGTCAAAACCCTAACGAACAGCAGGGTATGAACAGACAACCTGGTTAGCCATAAACTCAACCTCACCCAAAGTATCCGACGACAAGCCAAGGTTCACAAGGTTGATAGCGTTCTGCAAAGAAACTTCCTTATGAACAATGTCAGCCAGCTCCTGAGTTGCACCCCAACTGCCTTCCAAACCGTTACGCTTGTTAAAAGCCACAAGCTCCAACTTAGCAATCTGCAACTTCCACAAAGCAGCACTCAAAACATTTACATTAACCATGGTTAGCCTTCCGTTAGGTTTTTGTTACTATATTTATATTATACACCAATCGACCGACAAAATCAAACACATATCAAAAAGAATCTAAAACAAAATTATCCGATATAATAGTTATCATGAAAAAACTTTTACCAGCAGTTGGTTTAGCTACAATACTACTCCTCACAGGATGTTCAAACACTAACAATACAACAGCAGACAAAAACTCTGCCACCCCCACACCAACCCCATACTCAACAACGAAAATAACTCCAGCAGAAAGCGCCCTAGGAGACAGTAACATAAAAATACCTACCGACTCATTCTCAAAAGACGGAAGCTTCACAACCCCAACCATAGAAATAGACAAAGCATCACCAGCACCAACAGCATCAGTAGAAGAAGTAAAAACATTCACAGACTTCAAAACAATCATAACAAACAGCATAAACAAAATGCTTGAAACAGGTGTTACACAGCCACAAACACAAGGCAGCACAAGCATGACCTACGTAATAGTAAAAACTTCACCAACAGCATACAAAGCAGCGGTACAGTTCAACGGGAAAACAATACCGCCAGACCTACTACAAACAATCAACATGTTCATACCAGTAGTAGCCGAAACATCACTCAACTCAGTAGGAGCAACCTACAGCATATCAGGTGAAACCATCACAGTAAAAACATCAATAGGTATATACACTTTCGGGATAACAAACGGTTTAATCACAAGCATGAATATTACAGGTAACGACACTGTAAAAAGCACACCACTCAATGCAACCATCAGCTACAGTACAGACGCTAACGCTAAAAACATAGCAGACACAGCAGTACTACCACCATACTAAAACAAAAACCTTCACGTTTCTGACTCGTGAAGGTTGATGTCTTGTGGGCGATGAGGGACTCGAACCCCCGACCACTGCCATGTAAGGGCAGGGCTCTACCAACTGAGCTAATCGCCCTCAGTAAATATATTATAACATGTATCGGCTCAAAATGAAACCTTCAGGTTTCCTATTCTTAATATATTTTCTTATAGCATTACCTGAAACTCCATATTCACGACCAACTGCTTCGTAAGAACTACTTCTGACTTCATCTAATATCTCATCCACGGGCGGGTATTTAGAGCTATCCATTAGTTCTCTGTTTGTGCATTCCCTACAAGCAAGGTTTTTCTTCTGTATTTGTTTGCCGCAAGCGCAGAAGTATTTTTTTAGATTTTCACCAGGGTAGCTCCCGTTTGCTGTTTTTCTTATCTTATTTTTACCACACCAGGTATCAGTTTTCCCATGACAGTTTAGACATAGTATTCTTAGGTTCTCAATGCGATTATCTTTATTATCTCCGTTGATATGGTCTAAAGATAAAGGAGGTTCTTCGCCTAGCCAATCAGTAAGTCCGCATCCTTCGCATTTAGCTTCTTTTAATCCATTTTTAATAAGTTTTATCCTAAGGTTCGTAGTATTACTATATGGTGAATTTTTAATAAGTATTTCTTTTAACTCATACTCTTTACGAACGCCTTCAAATGTATAAATAAGATGCCCGTCGTCTAAACCAAGCTCTTCAGCTATTCTTTTCATAATACTATATGCAGTGCCTGACTTGTTCAAACCTAGCTTTTCTAAAACTTTTGCTTTGCTATTGCTTGAATTCCAGGCTTCAATGAATTCTTCTTTAGTGTAAGAACGGTTATCCCAGTTTGTTTGTCTTTTCATACTAATTATTATACCATGTAAAATCGAACTACCATTCAGTTTCTTTAGTATAATGGTAATCAATCTGCTGACGAATATCCTCCGCAGTCTCACGACTAATATTAATCAAACAACGAGCAGCAGACTCCACAATCTGAGACACCTGCCCTTCTACATCCACACACTCATCAAACGTGATAGCCAAACTCCAATTGCGTGCCATAATCTACTCCTTCGTAAAACATTCTAACATATAATATCTGTAAAAGATAGAGAGATAAAATTATGCAGACAAATGCTTCCAAGGGCAATCCACGTAAACACGGCTAAATGGTTGTGAACGGCAAAAAAGTTTTAGGATTAACATTGTTCCGAATTAGATACATTCTTAGTGTCGTATCAACAACTCCGTAGTCTCTACCAGCCTGCCTATACGAAGTTTCTTGAATCCTTTTTATAACGTCATATACTGGAGGTAGATTTAATATCTTATTACTTGATTTTGGAAGATTGTTTTGGTTGGGGAAGCAAGTTTTGCATGAATTACTATATTGGTACATGGGGTTAAAACATTTTGGGCATTCTTTTTTATATGATTCTTTTTGTGCTTCATATTTTTCTTTATATGCCTGAACAGTTCTAATATCATTTGCATATGGGTTGAAGGCTTTACTGTGGTTGCTAGTGTGCATTTGTGAATGGCAGTTTGGACAAAGGAATCTTAAATTTTCAATACGGTTGTCTATACCATTACCGTTAATATGGTCAATCTCTAAGTTTAATACTTTCCCGTTCCATTCATAATCTAATGGGCATTCAGCACAGGAATATTCGATTCCAGATTCAATCATTGCTCTTAAGAGATTTTTTCTTGTCTCACGGTTTGAGCCTTCAGGTCTCAATACCATTATGTCTTCTTTCAGACGACGTTTTTTATTTTCGGCTTTTGTATGCCTATGGGTAAAATGAGAGGTGTCAATTCCGTGTTCTTTTATACGTCGCTTCAAATGCCCTACTGTACTTCCAGACTTTCCAGCTCCAAGCTTGCGAACTACTTCAGCATATGATTCGCTTGTTTTTACAGATTCTCTGAGCATCTCTTCAGTGTATTTATATGACATAATATTATTATACCATATTTGTTCTGCCAATTGATTTTTATGTAAAAGAAAAACTCCCATATTTCAGGGAGTTTTTCTTCATTTAATGCTGGCTGGCTCGGTAGGAATCGAACCTACACTCCTCTGATTAAGGGGGTGGCAGGAGTATGACCTCCCTAGCCACTTAATAGCTACCACCCTAGAGTTCTAAATTATTTTTAGAACATTTTCAAGCAGTCAGATGCTTTGCCAATTAAGCTACGAGCCAAAGTGTTTCTATATTTAGTTGTATTTTTGTTGCTTGTTATTATTATAGCATAACCGTTATCGGCTTGTCAACTTTTGTTAACTTTTTATGCATATTTTTGTAAACTTTTTATCCGCATCCGTTTGTTCGTGCGTCTGATTCTGCTCTTTCTCTCCATGCTTCTGGGGTTTCGTCTGGTAGCATGTCTAGGAAGCCTGTAGCGTATTGCCATGCGTGACGGTTTTCGTGTGTTAGTGAGCATCGTAGTTTTTGGTCTGTTTGTGATAGTCCGAGTTGTGTGACTGTGATTGCGTTTTCTAGCTGGCTGAAGCAGGCTAACACGTTTGCTAGTCCTCCACAGCCTTCACGGATATTTACTGGTACTGTAACTCCTACTTCTGACGCTATGCGGGCGAGTCGTGCTTCTTGTGTTTCTCCTGCTCTTGGTACGTATTGGTTGCGAGCGTTAGCTTCTGCTTCAGCCTGGGCGGCAGCTTCTGCTTCTGCGATTCTTTGTTTCTCTGCGGAAAGTTCTGTTTTGTATGCTTCTGTGAGCTGGTTTATATGTGTAAGGTTTGTGGTGACGTAGTTGTCTATGTCTTTGGTTGTGAGCATGAGTGTTGGGAAGCTTAGTGTTCCTGTTATTAGGTTGGTAATTTGGTTAAGTTTGTTATCTGCTTCTGTTGTTAATTCTGCTCGGATTGAGTCTAGGTTAGGGTTTGTTACAGTATTGTCTGCTACTGCTGTTTTAGCGTTTGTCAGTTGTTGTTTGTATACGTGTAGGGCTGTTGTTGCATGGTGTGTGAGTGTTTCTTCAGGTACGGCTTCGGAGCTCAGTTGGTGCTGTTTAGTCTGCTGTGGTGTTTGACTATTAGCGTATGATGCTGCTGTTGTGAAGGTTGCAGTTATGATAACTGTTGCGAATAGTGTTGCTGTGGCTGCGTTGCGAACGGAGATAGACATTGTTTGGGCTTTCTTGTCGTGTATGCTTCTATTGTAGCGTTAGGTACGGACATTGCCGTTTGACTTGTGTGTTTAAAATTTGGGAGGTGGCTCTTGTCATCTTGTTACCCTGTGGGTGAACTCAGTCGGCTGGGTGAGCCACCGTGACCTTTCCAACGTTATCTATTGTAGCATATGTGTGCTTTTAGTGCCAATTTTTTGTGGCGTGTTGGAGATTATTTGTGAGCAGGTTGTGTCAATATTTTTAGGGATAGATTTGGTGTTCGCTTGAAGTTAGTTGTTCGACCGTGTCGTTTAGAGTTTGATTTCTTTGCGATTACAAATCGTTTCCTTAAATGATAGTATCGGCATTTTATTGAGTGATGAGAATGTCAGAATATATACCTATGTGGTCACTTATTGTGAGGTTGTTTTTGTAGGTTTTTGTCCCCCAGGTGTTGAATGTGAGTGGGTGTCCTGAACGTCCGTATGCGAAGCCGTGTACAAAAATGTAGTCTATTCGTCTTTCTGGCACTAAGGTTGGGTATGGTATGCCTACGGATGTTGCTGTTTTTATTCCGAGCATGCTTTGAGCGTTTGTAGTGTTTTTGATGTTGGTGTCTGCGCCACATGCTTCCCAGGCGTCCACCCAGAATGTGTTTTGGTTTTCGGTTGCTGTAATGTTTCCTTTAAGGTATTGTGCGACTGTACTGTCAGGGTTCGAGTTGAAGTCTCCTGTGAAAATTATTACAGCTTTGGGGTCTAAGTTTTTTACATTGTTTGCGTCTTTGACTATTTTTTCAGCTTGTCGTAAGCGCATCCATTCGTTGTCGCTTCCCCATGCTAAATGTGCATTGTATATGTAAATGTTTTTATTGTTGAATGTTATGTGGGTTTTTAAACCATCTAGGGTTAGTCCGTTAAATGTGGGGTGGGTTAAATCTATCTGCTGGAATGAAGTTGTAAAGCTTTTCGTGAATGTAGCGTTTACTTGTATGATGTTGCCGTTTGAATGTGTTAACGGGGTTGTTTGCCCTACGTGTTTTAAATCTGTATGTTCCGTAATGTGTTGAATAATGTTTGGAGTTGTTTTGATGTTTACTTCTTGTAGGTTTAAAATGTCAGGCTTGGTATTGTTTATCTCTTCAATGAGGTACTGTAAACGTTCAGCTTGCAGGTGAGGACTGTTGAGTATGTTAAAGGTGGCTACACGTAATTGTTCTTCTGCGGTTATTGTAGTGTTGTTGATTGAGATAATATTTTTGTTCATATGTATATATTCTAACGGTAGACGCTGACAGTGAAGATGTTATGCACGGCTTATTGTTGTTGTTTCCGATATTTTATTTTGTGAAAAGAATATTTGTAGCGTTTGGCATTGTTTGTAGTTTGCTGTTTTATGTTATTGTTTTTACAGCACCTGCGGAAGCTAGTAATCTTGTTAACCATTTTGTTAACGGTAGAACCTACCTTTCATATTCTCCTTCTAATGTTGTGCCGTCTGGCTCTAAAGTTTTTATTTTCATGCATGGTAGTGGTGGTACTGCTGAAGAGTCTGCAGCGAATTCTGGGTTTAATTCATTGGCAGATGTGCAAGGTTTTGTTATGGTTTACCCTCAAGGTTCAGGGAGTTCTGCAGACTGGAATGGGGGAGGCTGCTGTGGCAGTGCGGTTACTGACCAGGTTGATGATGTAGGTTTTATTTCTAATGTTATTAGTGAGGTAAAAAATGCTTATAGCACTGATAAGGTTTACGTTTTGGGTTATTCTTCTGGAGGCATTATGGCTTACCGTGTGGGGTGTGAACTTTCTAGCATGGTTAAAGGAGTTGGGGTTCAGAGTGGAAGTTTAACTTTAGATTCTTGTGAAAATAGTAACCATGTTCCTTTGATTCATATTCATGGCAATGAGGATGTGATTGTTCCTATGGCTGGTGGGTCTGGTCCTGACCTTTACGATTTTAAAAGTATGAGTGAAAGTTTAGCGTTGTTTTCTGCTGGTGGAGCTTTAGTGAAACCTTTAATTGTTGATGGGGCTGACCATTCATGGCGAGCGTCATCTCCTGAAACTCTTGTAAACTTTTTTGATTAAGGTGAAGTTGTACATGTAATGTGGTCGACTAATGCGTCACATATAGGGTTTACCTCACCGTGTGTAGCTACAGGGAGCATCATTAAAATAGCTAAAGCTGTTCCTGCTAAAAGTGTGGCAAAAAATATTGTTTCGCTGCCGTATTTGTTGTAAAAGTTTTTGAACATAGAATCAGTATAACACATGTTGTAGAAAAGCTCTACCCACGGACTCGTAACTTTCCGTTTATGGCTGCTAGGTTTCCCTTCTGACCAATTTTACGGCGTTTACGCCCCGTGAGCAGAGTATTATCATTATATCTGTTTGCCTATATTCTATATTAAATCGACGTGGATGGGCTTGTATGGCTTTTGAAGGTATAGTGTTAGTGTTTGCATATGATGCTTTTTCCAGTGCGAACAGTAAAGTTTTGCATGTTGTGCGTGGGGATACCGCTGATGCTTTCTTTGATTGGACTTATATCCGTAAGATTGACTCTTTTGTTTGTGGGGAGAGAAGTCGGCAGGTTTCTAGGGAATCAAAAGTAGAGTCTTGGGTTCAAGTTGAACGGTTGATTGATGTTTATTCTTCGTCTGAAGATGATTATTGTATCGTGTGTTTAAAAAATGCTAGCTTAATTATGATGGCTAATGAATAAAACTAAGAGCCTCCAGTTTCCCAGAGGCTCTTAGTTTATTTTGTTGTTTTTATTTTACTCAGTAGTGCTTTCTTCACGACGGCGGTATGCACCGAACATGAGAATTGCGATACCTGAACCTAGAGCTGCTAGAGAGCCAAATAGGAAGTCAGCACCAGCGAAACCAGTGTGAGGTAAAGTGCCTTCGGTGTTAGCTGCAGGCTCTGGGGTTGGAGCAGGTGTAGGCTCTGCATCTTGCTCTGCAAGTACAGTTCCGTCTGCTGCAATTTCAAACCATACAACCTTGCTAACGGGGCTACCGTTAACGTCAGTTCCAGTTAGAGTGATTGAATGCCAACCTGCTTCTAGCCCTGCAGGGATAAGAGCAGTTCCAGAGATTATTCCTGATGCGGTTGCAATTCCGCTAGCGATAACCTGAGGTGTGGAACGTAGAGTTAGAGTCCAGGCTGAACCATCTTGCAGTCCTTCTGCAGAGTAATCTGCACCTGCACCGTTAATGTTTCCACCGACTGGGATGTTTAGACCCAAGTTAGCGTCAATTACTACAGGACCTGCAGCTTCAACAGTGACTGTGAAAGTAGCAGTGCTAGAGTTTCCATAGTCATCATTAAGCGTTACAGTTACAGTGTAAACTCCTGGTGTGGCTGTAGTTGAACCAGACACATCAAACGAAGGTACAGTTGATTCAACCCATTCGCTGTTAACAGTATAGGTTAACCCGTCAGGTAAACCGTCTAGTGAAAGCGTTCCACCGTTGCTCCAGTTGTAAACATCATTAGCAGTTACAGTAAAGCCTTCTTCGCTGTCTGTTCCGTTAGTGAATGTTGCATTGTTGTCTACGGTGAATGTTGCTTCTGCACATGCGCCAGCAACATCAGGAATGTTTGTATCTAGGTAGGTTTCTAGGCTACCAGTTACCGTGTTGACTTGTGCAATAATATCAGCACTTGTTGCACAAGATTGGTAACCTACTAGAGTACTGTTAAGGTATGCTCCGTTTGTTGCACCGAAGTTAACAGTTACGTCATCGTCACCTTCAGCGACGTCGAATTCGCCGTTACCGTTCCATAAGATTACAGGGTCTCCGATGAACCCATCGCTTGATGTTAGGATTCCGTTTACAGTTTCCCATGTGGTGTCTTCATCTGAGCCAAGGTTTCCTTCAATGAAAATATTTAGCGTTGAAGGAGTCTCTGTTCCCGTCTTGTAAACGTGCACAGTCCATGATGCAGTATTTCCGACAAAGCTACGGTGAACATAGACGTCAACATATTCTTTAGCGTCAGTTGACCAAATGTTGCTTGATACATAGTTGTATACCCCTGGTGAATTTGTTAGCACTTGAGTAGCGTTAATCTCAAAAGTTGAACCGTCCCAGTTGTATGCTTTGATTCGACCGAAAGTGTCATAAGCATCATCAGTGTTAGTTGTACCTGCGTCGCTGAGAGTTCCAGTTAAGTTGCAGATGCTTTCATAGTAAGCGACAGTGTTGTTCACGTCGCTGAAACCTGAATCTGCATCATAGCAGGTGGGGTTAGAGCTGTTGATAGGTTCAACTGCTCCCGTGACGTAGAAGTCAAAGTTAAAGCTAGCATCTTTGCCTCCAGCGGTGATTGTAATTGTGGAGGTGTATGTTCCAATTGCGGTTGGAGCACCTGAGGTTCGGATTATTGGTGAACCATCAACATTGTAACCGTCAACATAAACACTTACACCGTCAGGTAACCCTGAACTTGCTAATGTTGCTCCGCCACTGAAATCAAAACCAGTCCATGAGTATAGAACTTCGCTTGCACTGGTTTCCCCTACTACTCCGTTTACAGCGTTTGTACCTGTAGCGGTTGGAACAACTGCAGGGGCAACCCATGTAACATCTACAGTAGAGCGTGCGTTAACAAGCAGTGCTTCCAACTGTGGAGAGTCATACAAAGCCCAAGTTACTGTGTGGTCTACAGTTGGGTCTTCAAAAGTAAAGTCATTGTAGCCATAAATTTTAGGGAAGCCTGTAATATAATCCCCGTCAACATAGACTCCGTCGATGAACCATCCTACAAAGCTTCCATCTTGAGGGTCTACAGGAGTGATAGTGACGCTTTCACCCTGTGATACAGTTGCTACCGAAGCAGTAACTGCAGGAGCTAAAACGTTAATGGTTACAACTTGCGAAGTACCAACAGCTGACCAGCCTTCAGGGTTCTGGTCAGTCCAGAAACAAATGTCGTAAGCTCCAGGAGCTGCAGTCGGGGAGATAGTACCAGCAATTTCATAAGTAGGACCGTCACCGTAAGGTCCATTTTCTACGCCATCCTGAACGTAAGAAAGACCTGCAGGCAGAGCGCCACAGCTTTCAGTGTCTAAGTATGCTCGTGAACCATAGTAGAAGCTTGGGTCTCCAGAGAATGTTGGACCTAGAATCCAGTCTACAGTACTGCCCTGTAGACCATAAAAAGTGGAAGTAGCAAAGGTAGGGTTACCTGTTGGTACAGCCATTGCAGGGGAAGCAACCATTGCTCCGCCTAACGACAGAGTAACAGCTGTCGTGATTGCTAGCATTTTCTTCATGTATTCTTCTTTCATTTTTTAAGAATGTGTGACTATAAACTTGTCAACTTTTATATCATACCATACTTTTTGTTAAAAGCATAACATAAAGCCTGCTTGCTCTTTACTGTAATATTTCTTGCATGTTAATTTATTAAACCATTTTGCATATGCTTTACCTTCTATGCTATAATATTTGTAAACCCAAACTTTGTAATAAGGAAACACAATGGCTAAATCTATTAAAGATGCTTTCACTAACGCTCGTCATATTATTAATGACGCTGGAGCTACTTATTGCGGAGGAGAAACAACAGCTTATGGTGCTTTCCCTACCACTCATCAAACAGTTATTTCTCTAAAAGATAAGCAGACTGCAGAATGGTTTCTCTGTCCTGAATGTGCTTCTGTATTTACAGGTCTGCCTGTAGAAAATTTCAACTTTTAAAGTAAAGACTCTTTTCAGTCAAATCTTTGTGGTATAATAGCCATTATGAATCCTGATAGTGTATTAAACAGTGTTATTTGTGGAGAGGTCGATAACGGATATCGTTGGGTTGGCCAGTTGTCTTTAAGTTTCAGCAGTGTTAAACCAGTTGAAATGCAATACCATATTGTTAAAGCATCACGTGTAAATAAGCCTGCATTTCCTAAGAACGAACATTACAGCATAGGGACAAGACCTGAACAACCTGTACTGTGTGGAAGCAAAGTTGGCGGAACGCCTTCAGGTTTAGTTCCAGATTATTACACTCTTGAATACCTCATAGACGATTCTAACGAAAGCAACAAGTCTGGCTACAATAGCTATTGTATAGGCTGTCTAAAACAAGCAAGTTTTTTTGTTGGAGTTTTAAGCTGATGGTAGAGCTGAGTTTCGCTACAGATACTATGGCCTATCCTACCCGTAGACCTACCCATATTGTTAAAGGTTTCGTAGCTGAACATGTTGATGAGCAGGGGCATGGTTTTAACTTTGTTGGTAATTATCTTTGTGGTAGCAAAGGTTTAATTGTTACTAGAGAATCAAATATTTCTTCTTGGTATCAAGTTGAAGAGTATTTAGACGGCAAACATGACATTAACAAAATATATTGTGAAGACTGTTTGAAGCAGGCAAGCTTTCTTCTTATGAGTGAATAAAGCTTTAAAGGATTCCGCCTTTTGACTGTATTTCAGTAAGCAACCCAAACCAGCTTTCTTTAAGTTTTTCATTTGCAGTATATTCAGGTAAAGACTCTATTTGAGGTTCACCTTCATCGTCATATTGACTACGAGGAGGAGTATAACTGTAACCTTCAGGTCGTTCTGCACTTTGCAAACGCCAAAAAGATGATATGGCATCACTAGCTACATCATCAATATTTTTAAGTTCTTTCTTATAAAATTCTTTTTTAGCTTTATCGCTGGTGAACATGCCGAACTTTTTATTCACAATTTCATCATATGCGTCATAATATTCTTTCTCTTTAACCATGAAATTTACACGGTTTTCTTTCTGACTTTTAGTTGCAGGTTTACCTGTTTCACCCCAAGGTCTGGTTAAAGCTTCACGTACACGTTCAGGGGCTATGCCTGCATCCGTCAAACTGTTGTAGTTATATACTTTACCATCAATATTTATAGTGTCTTGAGGGGTGGTAGCCCCACGAGAGTTATAATCTCTCAAAGAATAAACTTCAACTGAAGAAACATTATCTTCAATTTCTATGCCTAAATCTAGTTTGATGTTAGGGCGCTTATTTGTTAAATGTTTATGCTCTGGGCAGTTCTTCCAATTAGGGCGTTCACAAATAATTGGTGCAATGCTGTTAGGTTTATATAGAACATGTCCGTTAGCCATCAGTGTCTCTCTCCGTTAATAATGGTTGGTATCTTATATCTAACAGGTTAAACGTTGTCTGGGTCTTTCCAGAAGCTTTTAGTGAATTCAGGTTTCACTAGTTCCCACAAGTTTTTCTGTGTTCGTGGGTCATCAAGGTTTCCACTGTTACGTAGGCTGAAAAAGAAACTACGGTCACTACTAGGAATCTGTTTGTTCACTTCGATGGCGAATGTTTTCTGGTCAACATCTTTAGGTAAACCTTTAACAAAGTCACTGTATGAATCTATGATACGATTTTTGTTTTATGTGAATTCATCAGTTAGTTTATTCCTAGTTTTAGTAACATAATCATTGAACTCTTCAGGCATGGTTTGCATCATGTGACTGAAGTCATCACCAGCTACAAGCATCTCAAATATTCGACGTGAGTTGATACCCGTAGCATACCTGTGCTGTCGGACATATTCTTCATGCTTAATTTTAATTCTAACACCAGTTTCTTTAAAATGAACAATATAGCCTTCAGCGTTGCTTCGCTCTGGAGAGCTAACCACTTTATCCATAGCTTCAAACCCGTCATATGTTGTTGCTTTTTTCCATTTCCATTCAGGAATGTCATCTACTGTTATACTTTTACCTGTAGCAATCTCTACAGCACCAAGCAAATGGATGTCATCCTCATCACCGTAATCTACAACAATGCGGTTTTCAGGGTAGATAATTTCCCACAGGTAAGTGTAGCCTTCACGTGGCTCCCAGTTATCTTTGTAGCGTTCGTTATATATTGTTGTAGCATGAGCTGCTTGTTCAGCTTGGAAACCTCCAGCTGTAGTTATTTCTAACTCGCCGTTTGGGTTAATAAATGATACACCTAAGCTACCGTCAAGCTTCTCTGTCACATGGATTTCTCCAACCATTAGTTCTTCAGGTGTTTTACCTTCACTGTAGTTGAAAAATTTTGGGAAAGGACGTGCAATAATTTCACCAGTCTCATCATGCAGTATTAAACCTCTACTTGCAGTGGTAACTTCATTCCATGAAGCTGAATATGTGCATGCTTGAGAATATTTATAAATACTGTAAGGGTATTCTGGGTGGCGTGTACGGAATATAAGGTTATCTTCTATTGCCTGTTGGAATGCTTCAGGGGAAGCTATGACGCTCACGTGTGTGCCTTCAGGTTTGACAGTGTCAAATACTTCCATAGGGTTGTTATCGGTTGTCAAAATGTCAAAAAGTTCAGGGTTGTTTTGTTTTAGTCCTTTTAGGTTAACGTTTAAACCGTTCAAATCGCTGTGGTAATGTACTGCACATTTGGTTGGGTCGCTCTGGTAGCAGTAGCTCCATTTTTTGCCGTTACGTTCAGGGTATTGTGTTTTACTTTTAGCCATACTATGTATCTAACTGTTAAAGTTTATTCAGTGTATGGGTCTATAATAATTTCAGGCTCAAAATAGTATGCAACAGTTTTAGCCCAAGCTTCACCAGCTTCAGTGCGTGATTCACTATGTACAGGGCGAGTTAAATAACTTTCTTTAGAATATTTGATTGCTTCATGCCACATGCTGGTTGCTAAGCCTTTACGGCGATGTTCAGGGACAACAAACAGTTCTTCAATACGTCCTTCATTATCGCCATCCCAGATGAGGAAACCTATCTCATTTTCTTCCATAGGCTCACCTTCAACGAAAGCATCAATAACGTAAAAACCTGCACTGAGTCTGGAAGTGAAAATATATGCCGTTTCGGCTTGTTCAGTGAATATTGACATTGGGTTGATGCTTGGTTCTTCAAGCATGTCAATTACAGCTAGGCTTTTCTGTAAAGTTTTCAAGTCTTTATGGAAATGTCTGGAGCATTCTGCAGGGTTGTTTTTATAACAGAAACTCCAACGGTTACCGTTGCGTTCGGGGAATTGTTGCTTACTTTTAGCCATAATTAATATCTAACTGTTGTTATTGATTTGAATGTTAAACTTTTTAATGGTATAATAAAAACATATTATAAACCTAATATTAAGGACGACTTTATGAGCAAGTTCCATGTTGAGCTTGGAGGCTTCGCAGGTTTTGACACTATTGAAGAAGCAAGAGCTTTTGCCGTAGCAATGGAAGAGCTTCTTGAAGCTCGTTCAGAAAATAATGCGACAGGGTGCAAGATTCGTAACATGGCAACACAGACTGGCGTGTCTGTGGTAGCACCAACATATGATAATGCTCTTGTTTATGTAGGCCTGCAAGGTGCTAACACTCGGGTGAACCAGTTAGCTAACCATGCTAAAAAGTTTACCAGTCTTGATGTCAACCTAGAGTGGCATGAGCTTATTTTAAACTGTGTTAACAATCGTTACAGTGTCGATGAAGGTATCTATATTCAAATTTGCACAAGTAATTTGAAAGACGATGTAACTGCTTTAGATTTTATTGAAAGTATCCCTGAAGAAAAAATCGTTACAGCAAACTAGAGTGCATAAATGAAATTCTTTACAGATGTTGATAACGAATCAATAGTTATCCCCTACGATAGTGAAAGTACTATAGAGCTGCTTCCACCTTGGAAAGTAGAGCCTAGCTGTGTGCCTTTCAAAAAGTTAGAAACAGCTGCTTTGGATTCAATCAGCTTTAGGACTCCTGACCGTGTTGTAGCTCAAGATGTTCTTGACAAAAGTGAAGATGACTATTACAGCATGCTTGATGCTTTGGAAAAGATAGGGTTTACTGGAGTGTTAACCCCGCAGAAGCTTTCTAAAGAAGACACTGAAGTTGAATTTGTGTTGAACCTTCACCGTGTATGTTTCGGAGTTTTCGAAATTGAAATGGATTTGATGCGATACGATATGACGTCAGGCATTGTTTTTAACGGCAGCTTCTTTAACGACGAAGAGTATAATGATTTTGGCGTAACTAACGATATTGATTCATACCTTTTGGGAGCATCCAAAAGTGTCTATTTGGAAACTTTATCTGCCGTCCATATTTACTGTAAAAATTTTTTCAACTCCCACAATGTTAATATGTCACCGTTGCAGTTTAGCCAAGTGTTAACTCTTTCTCGCATGAAATCTCACAAATTAGTTGACGGTAATGTTGAACAATGGGTTGAATATATTGTTTCGGGTTGCAAGTTTGACGACATTGTTTATGCTTTCAATTATTGCACATTTAATGCTGATGGTAATGGCAAGCCTTTGCCTGTAGAGGTAATTAAAGAATATAAGAGCCTACCTATAAGCTGGGTTCAGAAGCTTAACAGTTAAATGTTAGTCCGATACTTTAAAGTATGGGTTACGGTTGGATAGAAATTGTTGGTGTCTTTTCAGGCATTGTAGGATTAAGCGTCAGTATCCCTCAACTGGTTAAAGTTTTAAAAGCTAACTCTCATGTTGGGGTAAGTGCAATTTCATGGACTTTGATGATGTTGAACTATGCTTCATGGTTTGGGTTTAGCGTCCGCATGGCTAGCCCTAGTCAGCTGGTTGCTAACCTAATTGCTGTTGTCGTTACTAGTATACTTGTTTTTGTTCTGTTGAAGGAGAACTGGGGGAGTGTTGTTCTTCCTTTAGGTTTTATTTTGTTGACTGTATTGTTTAGTGTCGGGTTTGTTTTGCTGTCTCCTGAAATTCTGATGGATGTGTTTTTGACTTTGTTTATTCTTGCAAGGCTACCTCAAGTTATGTCTAGCTTTAAATCTTGGAGAATTGCACGTCACACTAACGTTTCTTTGACATCTTATGCTTTGATGGTTGTATCTAGTTTAGGTTGGGCTACTTATGGGCTGGTTGCTGGTTTATGGATGAACGTTTTCAGTTCCAGTATGGGATTGTTGCTAAGCTTGTTAATTGTTTGTTTTGAAGTTGGAGCTGAACGTAAATATAAACAGAGTATACAATTTTAGATACTTGCCTCTTGGCTTCTTTCTAAAAGGCTATCTCTATATTTTTTTGTCCTAGGCAAGCTTACAGCCATTACTATACCTTTAAGAACATCAGCAATCATGCTTGGCCATAAGTTCATACCTGCATAATAGGTTACCCATAGTAAGTTTGCACTTAAATGCCATTTTTTTGCAACATAATTGTCAAGGTTAGCATAACCCATTATTCCTAGAACCCTTGCAAAAAGAGGAATATAAACCCATATTACATTCATCGGGGTAACTATAAGATAAATAATTGTTGAAACCCCTATAAAATTTATACTCCACCATTTGCTTCTAGCCCACATATGTTTATCTGCTTGATAAAATATTATGTTGCGAAAAATGTTAAAAATGATAAGAACAACTAAACCATATACTCCTGCATAATATGCTTGGAGTCCAGCAAATATGAAACCAAAAGTTTGAAGGCTTATACTCCAGCTTCGCTTTTTAGCCCAGCCTGAAGCCAAACTAAAACCTAGCCATATTATCCCAGAGGCTAAACTCAAAGTTTCATTATTTATATCCACTTTACAAATATCGGGCTAGGATGAGTGAAAAGCATAACGTATAGTTTGATTTTGACCTGCTACTGTAGTATAATGAATGTATGGGTGAAATTAAAACAGATTCAAACGGTTTAGAGTCTTTCTACTATTCTGATTCAGGGTATGTCGTTCCTGTTAAACCTAAAACTCGCACTATCTATAATGCTGAACTTCGTAAGCATGAAACTATTCCTGATTACAGTTTAGAACAGTTTGAAGAAGCGGAAAATAATTTTAAACTTTTAACTAAATGTTTAGAGAAAGATTTTGGTGGAGAGTTTATTATAAGTCAAACTTCAGAGTTGAACCGTATTGCTATGGTTACACCTAGAGCTATCAGCGAAAGCTCTAACAATGTTTGGCAGGGTTGGGATAAAAGCTTGTTCACTATCAGTTTGCAATCTGGAATGGTTTTCAATTTCCCTATAACGAAAGCTGAAACTGTTTTTAAAACTGAAATTAACGATGACGACATGTATTTCCGTGGAGGAGGCAATAAAGGCTTCACTGTAGATTATGCTTTGGACTGTTTTGCTAAGCTTCGTGATGCAGTTAAACCGTTGTTTGATTCTCATGATGTTTCTATGAGTGATAAAGACTTTGCTTTGCTTATGACTGCTTTCCGAATGAACACTGCAGGTTTGATTATGCATGAAGTTCCAGGCTGGGTTGAATACATTGTGGCAGGCAAAGGGGTTGAAGACATTCATTTCGGTTTTAACCGTAGGTTTTTTGCCCGCAAAGGAATAAACTATGTTCCTGTGGGTCAAGTCTCTGAATATAAAGGTTTACCTCTAGAATGGGTTGAACGCATCCTGAGCGTTGAAATCTAACATGAAAGTTTTACTAGTAGATGACTTGCGAAACTTCCGTGATGGCAGAAAATCTGTAATTGCTCGAAACAGCGTGGAAGCTTTAGCTATATTAAACAGTGATAATGTTTGGGATGAGATTTGGCTTGACCATGACCTCGGGATTGTCGATAGTATAGGTATAGACACTATTATGAGTGTAGTTGATTTTATGTGTGAGCAGGCTTACAACGAAACTCCTGTCGAAGTTGCTACAGTTTATGTGCATACTAGCAATCCTGTAGGAGCTAAACAAATAATGTCTAGTTTGCAAAATTATGGGTATAATGTTATTAGAGTTAACGCTCCAGAGTTTTTTATTGTAGAGTAAGGAAAAATATGTTTAAAAAAGTCATGACGGTAAGCATGATTAGTTTAGCTTTAGCTAGTTTGACTGCATGTTCAGGGACAGATATAAATTCTGTGCACACCCAAGACCCTGTAGAAGCTCAGTTGACTATATCTGCGTTAAGCCCACGTTCTGACGTTAATTATGAAGTACAGCAGGTTCAGGTTAAAGATAAAAGCAATGTGGAGATTCATTTAGGCGGTAGCGGTAGTTGCCCTCCAATGCTGGACCGTGCAGATATTGTGGGCAACAATGTACAGCTGCATCTTAAAGATTGGGGTCAGCGTGCTTGTACTATGGATTATCGACCTTATAGTCAGTTGTTAAGCGACCCTTCAGGCAAGTTAGACTTAAAAAAGTATGAATATAAACTATGTAATATGAAAGATGAATGTACTGTTCTTCCCAAAAATATTGATAACGTTTTGAAAAGCTAACATAGTGTGATATAATAAACTTGTGAGTAACTTTGATAAGAATGACCATTACGTATTTGAGGATGACGCTCCTGACTATATGGAAGCTACACGTCTTCTTGAAGATGACTATACTGCTTTAAAGTTTAAAACTGTTGGCGGGTTTCAGCCTTTCAAATCTGTAGGGATGTATGGAGATTTGGATTTCTATTTCCAGCATAACCATGGTGAAGCGGAACTTACCGTAGGTGTTGTTAGCAAAGGTCACCGTATCCCGTCTAACATGTTCCATGCTGAATTAAAATATCAAACTTTGAATGTTATTCCTACAGAAGGTGAATTCGAAGATATGTTTGCTAAACTTATGGATGCTTTGCTTGTAGACCCTGCATTTAACGCTGAAGTTTAATTTACAGTTTAGTTACTTTTATTCGGCTTCTCCGTTTATTAGCATTTGGAATAAAGTGTTGAAAGTTTTTTCAAACTCGTAACTGTTTAACCAGCCGTTAGATTTTTCTCCTGTAACGTTTTCTATGTAAACAATTTTAGGGTTGTTAGGTGTTTTGTCCGCACCGATATCTTCACCTATCATTAGTTTAGCTGCGTCTCCCCTGTAACGAAAATATATTCTTTCGCCTTTAAACATAGCGTCTGCTTGGATTGGTATAACCCCACCGACATATTCAAATTTTAAACCTTCATACAGGTTCTCTAAATACTGTATGGCTTTACTGTAATCTTCTGGAGGTTCTTGTGGGAACAGTTCATCAAAAGAACGCAAAGCAGCGAATGCGTCTTTTAATTCTTTTTTGCTTTTAGCCATGGTTTTATTATAACACATTGTGAAGTTGAAAGCCACCAAGAGGTGTGGTATAATTATGCTATGGGTCATATTGTTTATGGAGCTAAACGCTATTACGGTGTTGAAGAAAATATGTATGTTAGCGACATTGGTTATCGTATTCCTGCGTCTCCTAAAACTCGTAAACATTATGACGTTTTTGATGACAGTAAATATGCTGACGGTGACTATTCTTTGAAAGAGCTAGATAAAGCTTGTAAAGAGTTTCAAAAGTTTAGAACTCTTATTGATAAGAAGTTTGCTGGTGTGCTTGTTTTAGCTGACCATGTTGATGGCAGCCGTGTGGTTAATGTTAATTCTCGCCTGGTTGGCTCTTCATGTGGTAAGAATGATGCTAGCAGTTTGTTTGTTTTCAATTTGCAGTCAGGTAGAATACATAACCTTCCTGTAGCTAAATTTGAATCTGCTGTAGGCGGCTTGTTAACTTTGGAAGAGAAGAATGACATTACTAACTATATTATTAGGGGAGGCCAAGGCTACAGTGTTAAAGATGCTGTACGCATTTTGGAGCGTTTAAAGAAGAAAGTTTCAGATGTTTATGCACAGCATGGCTTTGTTATGAGTGTGGAAGATTTTTATTCTTTCGTTAATGTTTTTAGAATGAAACAGTTTAATGAGATTTTTGGAACTTTAAATGAATGGCTTCCTTACATGAAAGCAGGTTTGGATTTGAATTCAATCAAGTTTGCTTTCAACATTGAACTGTGGAAGGATAACAAAACCGCTGTTCCCTTAGAGCAGGTGAAAGAAATGCAGGGGATTCCTGTAGATTGGGCTAAACGAATTATTTCTGTTTAGCTTTGTATCAGATGTGATACATTATATGCGTTAAACTTTACTTGTTTGCTGCAATTATTACGATAGAAGCTATTATTCCAAATATTGCTATCATATAAATAATGTTTCCCCACAGGTATTGTGAAGGTGTCATTCTATGTTTCACATGAACGTTACTGTTTGTTATTGAATGTGAACTGGTAGATGTTGGTTCATTTGCAGAGGGTGAGTTTTTAACTTCTGCTAAGTGAACTTCAAAGTCGTCTACAGCTTGTGAACAGCTACACAAAGCTAGCAATCCTCCTACAGAACCTACAATTTTGTGCTCTCCATTGATGACAGCAGCATTGTTTATCTCATGGTTAGTCATTGATTTCTCGTTCAATATTATCTGCAACTTGACGGCAAACATCAGCAAGCACGATAGCATCTTCACGAGTTAAAGCAGTGAATGTTACTCCTACTTTACGTTGACCGTTTTCAAAGAAACCTTCAAGCTCAATATGGATTAGAGAGTTTTCTGTAGTTGCTTCGCTGAAAGTCTCTTCAATGATTTCAGCTTCAATAATTTCACTCATAAGTTTTCATCCGACAGGTTAAGATTCAGTGCATATACTGAAAAGGTTTGTTTGTTTAGTATACCATATCGGTTTTGTTTAAACAAACATCTTCAAAAAGTTTTTAGAAATATTAATAAGTGGATAAGTTAAGGTTTAATATTTGAGTTGGCTTATCTGTTCATCAACTGTCACAATTTTGGTTTTTAAATTTGTGATGCGTCTACGAATTCCTGCAATGCGCCTCTTCTTGACTGCCTGGTTATATGGGTCTTGCTGTAAAGTGTAAATCATGCTGTTTTGAAGTTCTATCGATTCTTCAAGACTCTGTTTCTCTTCTAAAAGTTTCTTCATTTCATCACTGTGTCTAGCCTGACGTGGTTTGCGAGGTTTAACTGTATCGTTAATATCGTTCACACGGTGCAGTAAAGCTTCAGCCATGTAAAGTATTTCTCGTTCACCGTCGCTGAGTGCTTCTTTAGCAAAATGAAGCCCTGAAAGTCTAGCTTGTATCTGGTTTAAAGTTAGCATGCTTTGACCTACAAGGTCTGTGCTTGCAGTGTAGATGCTGTCTTCATCTTTTGTTTCAAAAATGCTCATAGGGTTGTTTTCTGTTTCTTCTTCAAAACCTGCAATGTTTAAAGCCACTTGGTCTCTACGAGCATACCATTGTTCAACAGTTAAATGTTCTTTGCATTTTCCTTCACCTGCAGCACATTCACCTTTACCTGTACCTACATTTATAGTTTTAAGAACAGGTTTAGGAGAAGGAGTTGTTATTGCTGTTACTCCTGCAACGTATTTGAAAGATGTTTTACCCATTGTGTTCTCCAAAGCTTATAAACTGTATCTAACAGCGAATGGCTAATTTGAAACTGAAGTGCCAATATCTGGGTTAGGCTTGAAGAGTTTCTTATACCTGTAGTCATCTGCTGCTCTTCTGAGCGTCGTTACAAGCTCTTTGGTTGCCCTGTACTCGTCAGTGTGTTCCATGCCGTTAGGGAGGCTCTGAAGGTCTGTCGCAATGTCTTCAGCAAGAGCAAGCAGGTAATGACGGACTTCTTTAGTTACGCTTTTGTTAGCCACTAGTTTTGCTGCTTTCCTTCATTCAGTTCAGGCTGTGCAGTTTTAAGCCAACGGTTAAACTCTGCAGTGTAACGTTTAGGGTGTGCACCGTCAACCCAGCCGCTCCAGGTGAACGTGTCCTGCTTCGCACGGTAAGCCTGGTATGCTTTAAGAATTTCTGCATTATCTGGAGTGTAAGCCATAATTAGCCCTTTCTTGTTGTTGTTTTTTAGATTGTGAGCGTTCAAGCAACCTCACTATGTTTACATTATATCATTGTTTTTATGACAAGTCAAACAGGTTGAAAGCTAGGTTGCAAACCTGTTTTATGATATACTGTAAAATATGGCTACAAAACTTTACCTTGACGTTGATGGAGTCATTAACGCTGGCAGCGAAAAGAAGCTGTCTAATTTTTGGTCGCCTGGAACTATCCGCAAAGGCGTTGCAGGCGCTGACGGTTTCGCTTACGACATAATCTGGTCTCAGCAGATGGTTGACGAGCTTTTCGGTTTAGGTTTAGATTTAATTTGGACTACCACGTGGCGTCAACATGCAGGCTTATCCATATCTCCTCTTATAGGCTACGGCCATGAAGCACCATATTTTACTAACAGTTTTAATGTGAGCGAATATGAACCTTCTATCTCTTGGAAGGTTCAGGAAGTAATCAGCCACCAGAAGGAAAACCCTAGCAAGTTTGTGTGGATTGATGATGAAATTGACTATGTTCACAGGAACGCCGTGAAAAACTTTGGCGGTCTAATTATTTCTCCGCTACCTGAGGTAGGTATTGTTCCTGAACATTTGGAACTCATAAAAGATTACCTGGCAGGTTAATTCCTTCAAAACGCATTTACGGTATTTCTAAAACGCTTTAACTGATGATTTAGTTTGAATATTTATTTAGTTTCATCTATCTGACGGAGCGAGGCTGGCATACTGACAGGCATGGTGAACCTGTCACTGGTGAAGTATCTAATGCTTTCATAGATGTACAAAGTTAACTGTTTCTTATTCTTTACATTCTTATTGTTTTGTAAAGAATAAGAAACAGTTTTAGGAAAATAAAAAACACCCGCATTATTCTCCCCAGAAGATATGCGGGTGTTTTAAAAGTATAGCCCGCAAGGCAAAACTACACTCCCTCTGTGGGGTTTTATCTGCGTGCAGTCCCCCTGCGGGGTCTAGTAAGCATGACTGTCAAAGACAGGTTGCAACTTCATGCCGTTCGCTAACTAAAGTATATCATAGCTTAAACCATTATGCAAATTTTAAACTAGCGGATTGAAATTCTTTATTTTAGCTACAGTGTTTAAATATTGTGGAGTTATTTCATTATGGTACCAGCTTTTAACTGCACGCAGTAAAGCTTCCCTGTCGCCATATTCTAACTCTGATAAGGTTTCTACATAGTCGCCATAGTTGTCACAACTGCAACCGCTTTCACCGTACCAGTAATATTTGTTTGTTTTATTGTTAAACCAGGCGGTGAAAATTTGCCATTCCCAGTCTCCTTCAAAAATGTCTACAACTTCAACATATTCTTCCCCGAGCAGTGAATATAATCCCATAAGTTTTTCTTTTCTTCCTAAAAAGTTTTAATCTAAATCTTTCAACTGATTGTTAGCTTCAAGTTTGCCTTTTTGACGGTCTTTAGATTTGTATGAAGGGTCAGAAACTCCACAGCATGGGCATTTCAAACCGCCATAACCTGCATAGTCATGAGCCATCATACCGCCGTGACGTTTGTAAAATTTTTTATCTTCAGGTGTTTTAAATTTTGCTGGTTTATCTTTATCTGTTTTAGACATGTGACTTCTTCCTTACACAATAAATATCGGTAGCAGGTTCAGTGTCGACTAAACATGTTTAAACTAACTGTAAGCTTTTTGTAGGGTTAACTTATTTTACAGCAACAGATTCAGGTTCACCAAGGATGCGTTCTACAGTTGCTTTCTGAGAGTCTGTAAGTTCATCCATGGTTTTCTTATTAGCTATTAACGCCCACCATACTGTCTGGTCTATAGTACACCCTCCGCATGTGCGTGGTGAAATTACTCCCCATGCACCCATGTTTGGTGGGTAATCCCAACCTTGGTCGTATGCTTCTTGAGGTGTTAACACTTCCTGTAACCCGCATGCTTCACAAACATGCACATATTTGACAATTTCTTTAATCATAATCAAACAATTATATCACATAAATCCTTTTTAAACAACAGGTCAAAATGTTAAGCCAGCAGTTATATTAACAGGACAGGTGTATGCATAAAGAAACCCCACTCGAAAGTGAGGCTCTCTAATTTTAAAAAGTTTATCCTTAGAAAGGACAGTGTAGCTTATTTTCTACAGTTCCATCATTGTAAGATATAGTGTGTTCCCACCCACGGCTTCCATAGTTGGTAACTGGATTCCCGCAAAGTTCACATGTGCCACTCCAAACATCTTCATTAGGGTTAGACAATTCAGGTTTTTCAACATTAAAGTTTGAACCTATACCCATCTCACGAATATTACGAGTAACTTTATCACGTAAAGCTTCAGCCCGTGTACTGTAATCTTCGCTGAAAGCACGCATGTCATCATTAGGGGATTCATACACATCATCTATGCTTTCATTGTAGGATTCTACAGTGATTATTGTTTCACTTAATGTACCGTCTATAGTGCCGTCAATTACAGCCATGTATGCTTTACGTTCAGGTGTTTGTAAATGTTCAGGAGTGAACACTGTCCAGCCTTTACTTGTGTTGTGGTCTCGACAGGTAGTCCAGTCTGCACGTTCACATGCTGCAGTGTGACCTGTCTTCTTATTGTAAAGTCTGATGCTCATGAAAGTCTCCATATGTTTTGCTAAATACATTATATATCTAACAGATTATTCAAACTCTTGCCAAGCTTAATACAAAGTTTTTAACAAGCATGACGAGTTTAATTAGACGTTTTCAACTTCAGTTATAGATTCAATCACTGAAGTCAACCACCAGATGTCTTTACTTCCAATGTACATTCTTAAACCCACAGTTAAAGGAAGTCTCTCTTCTTTCTCTGCATTGGCAAAATTAGCTATATTCACAGGCACACTGTATGCCCACCATGTACGCTCCCAGCCATCATTGTTTTTCTTCCAGAGCCCACGCTCTTCATCAATGTAGTATGTTGAACCGCTACGTGTTTCAACATTTTTAATTAAGCTCATTCAGCAGATTCATTGTTATATTTTTGTGAAAGTTGACGAACAATATTGATACGTTCATCATCATGAGCATCACGGACACTCCACCATTCAGCTTCAGTCCATTTGTCTGTTTTAACGATAATGATATCTTCAGGGGTTCCATAGTCACCGTTGTTGGTGAAGAAAAATGTTGCCAATTTTAAGCCTTTCAAAACTTTCATTCAAGTATAACATATATCGGTAATAGTTCCAGTCAGACTAACGTTTATTTTTCTGGGTGAGTGTATAGTTTAAAACTAAACACTACTTGCATGAAGATGCTACATGCTAAATATGCACGTTCGTGCAGATTTGCGTCAGAATGCAACTTTTTGTCACACTTTTTTGCGTCATAGCGCAACTTTCGGAACGTTCATACTGAAAACAGGTTAAAGACGTTAACTGTATATTAACAAGTTAACGTGAAATGCCATACATTTGGTGAGGCAATTCCCTGTCTGAAGCTTGAGTCCAACGGGTTTCATGCAGGTGAGGCATAGGCAGGTTTTCATATTCTTCCTGACGGTCAGCCAACATAGGGTTCAACGTGTTATGAGGCAACAGCATGTTTGGCGTGGAGAAAGTTATGCGAAGAAAAGTTCTTAAACCTTCACCAGCTTCTAAAGGGGTTCGATGTACAGCGTACGGGTCCATAAGGTATACATGTTCAGATTTTACAGTGTAAATGTTTTCCTCTAAAGCTTGCTTGTCAAACTCTGTAAAATGACGTTCAAAACTGTCATCCACATGAGCGACAAAGAAAGGCTGCAGACAGAACTCTGTTGCAGGGTTGGTTGTCAGAATATATGAATGTGCGGCTATTTCTTTTTCTGGGAACGCTCCGCCTTGTAGGTCGTCACCGTGAAAACCTGGGAAACGGTGTGTTTTCCCTGGCTCCACTTCACGAGTGTCATGAGTGATGTGTGCTACTTGTTCAAAATATAGAGGATTGTGACATTTGTCATAAGTGAATATTCTTTCTAGCAAACTTTTTATTGGAAGCATTTCTTTCGGTATATGTATTTCTTCACTAGCCCACCATTTGAGAGGCATACGTAAAGTGTTTGGCGTGGCTTGTATCTGTTCAACATTCGCTACACCTAAATCGATAGGTATTCTAGGGTTAGTGTATTTGTATGGGTTGAATTCTTCCACCATGTCACGATATGTTGGTGAATGGGGTTGCACTTTAGGGTATGTTCTGCTTTCAGCTGTTATTGTGACACCTGGAGTTAAAGGTTTATCTTCAAACGTTCCAATGTCTTGCACGGCTTTGTTGCGTTTCTCAAGTAAAGTTTCTTTACTGCTAGGAGAGGCTGTGTTGACTTCTGAGAGGGTTTTACTATCTTCTGAAGCGTGTGTCTGGTTAAAGGTTTTAAAGCTGTTAGCATTCATTTCAGCTATCTGCTCTACCGTGATATTACCTGCTTCCAAACCGTAATACTCGTAAACAATTGGCTGGTCAGGTTCACGAAGCCAATCCCGAATGTCAAGTTTAAACTCATGGCGTGACTGTCCCAACATAGGGTTTAAAGTGTTATGCTCTATAGGTAGTGGAGCGTTAGCTACAGTTATGCGAATAAACCCACGGTGAGTATCTTGGATGATTGTGGGCGTACGGTGGACCATGTATGCATCCATCAAATATAAATGGTTTGGTAAACATCTATATATGTTTACATTTTTTGCCTGCTGGTCAAAAGTTTTAAAAAAGTTTGTCACATCTTCATCATAATGTTTAATGAAGAAAGGCTGCACACAGAACTCTGTAGGATTGTTAGTTGCTGCAATATAGGAATGTTCAGCTACAAGTTTGTTTTTAAACTTACCTCCTTGCAAACCATCCACATGCCATCCTGGAAAACGTTGTGTCCCATTCGCTGGAACAAAACCATAATCTGTAGTTACATGCACTTCACAGTCTTCAAGGTTAGGGTTGACCATCATTTCATATTCAACAACTTGTTTGATGAAACTAACTGCAGGGTTGAGCTCTTCAGGTATATGTAAAATTAACGAACCTACAGGTTTGATTGTTAACCTTAAAACTCTAGGAATGTTTTCTACAAAATCAAGGTTGAAAGGTCCAAGGTCTACAGGAAGTCTAGGTGAAGTGTAATGGTCGAAACTGAAAGGAGTGTTTAACGAAGTGTATACAGGAGACCATGCTTGTGCAGTGGGCATCCACACTTTACGTATCTGTACAGTTTCACCAATATCTGAAAGTTCAACAGCGTCATATTGAATGTTGTCTACTGTTTCGTTATCGTTAGCATTGTAAACCATAAAAAACTTCCTTCCTTTATGTTCCTATCGGACATTAAAAGAAATGCTCAGGCTGTGGCAAAACTATACTGAAAACGGTATACTTTTGACATGGATTAACTACTGGTCAGTTAGGCTGTTAACGCTGTCGTCAGCTTCTTTACCACCTGCAAGGTGCCAGTCAACATCTTCCAAAGCAAGCCATGCTCCATGAGCGTTAGCTTCACAGTCATCATCTTTATGGCATGATTTTAAATCATCAACACGGTTTTGAATTACTTGTTTAACATCATCTAAAAGCGCCTTATCATGCGTTTCAACCCATGAAGCAACAGCCACAGTGGCAGCCCATATAGCGTCAATGACTTTAGGACGGTTAGTGTCCATGAAAGGCTCTAAAGCTTCTGTAATTTTTCCTGCAAGCTCTAACTCTATATCAGAATGTGGAGTCTTCACAGGGTATGCTGTGACTTCTGAATCAAATTCTGTCGGGTCAATGTTAGTCATAATTTAAAACTCCTGAGAGTCGACATATTTTTCGTACTCTTCCCAGCTGCCTTTAAAGCCCAACTCATTTAAAGCAATTACGGAACACATGTAGCCTTCAAGTGAAGCTATTTCACGGATAACGGGATTTTTAGCCATGATTGCTGTAAGTATTTGAGCGTCAGTGTACACTTCATGGTTAGTGATTTGTTGGCGTGCTTTCTTAATGGTTGAGTTCAAAATGTTTTTACGGTGGGAAGACTCAATCTGCCAAGGGGTTAATTGTTGACCGTCTTTTGTAGTCCAAACAAGTTTGTTATGTTTACTCATCATTGCCTTCTTTAATGATTTCTAAAAATTCTGTAATGCCGTTACCTTGGTGTGCTAATGCTTCTAAAGATTGGCGTGTTATTTGGTCTGGGAAAGAATCCGTGTTTGCTTCAAGCCAATGTTGGCGGAACTGGTTTACAGTTTCAGGTTCCACGAATTACTCCTTTACAAATGATTAATGCAACTGTTCGGTATTTCCGAACAGTTCAACCATAGGACCAGTTTACCATAAAAGTTGGGCTCAAGATAATGTTTTGACATGAATGGTTTATTTGAGAAGAGAGTATTTATCATATGAAGCCTGTATATTAGCAGCCTCCAATACATCCTTCATCATCCCAACGTCCGCACACGCTGCAACAATGGCGAGCTACAATACTACTGAAAGATTCGAGTTCTTCAGGAGTCCACGTGTTTAGGTCAGCAGTAGGTATTTGAATTTGAATCCATGCAAGGTTGCGTTCAAATGTTGTGCCTTGCCATCGAGCGTCACTGTCATAGTCAGGAGTGGAAGGTTGAACATTGCGGTAAGACATTATTTTCCTTAAAAGTTATTTTGGTTATTTTTCATGATTGGGTAAGGATTGCTTTGACCCATTCTGCAGGTAACTGCATGTATTCACGAACTAGTTTCACAGGGACAGGGTTGCCTTTGTTGACGCTAATCATTTCTATACTGAAAGCATAAATGATTTCAGGAAGAGTGAAACCTTTAACCATGTATGCAACCCACTGCTTGTAGCTTCCTCTGACTAAATCTGCACGTAAAAGTTTAGCCATAATGAGCATGCTGGCGAAATGTTGCGGTTGCATTTTGACTCCACGTTGGCTAAAAGCGGATTCAACTTTGTCACGCATACTGGCAAGCATGTCAAACATTTTTGCAATGTTTGCTTCATCTAAACCTTGATGCCCGAAATCGTAATCTGTAGCTCCATGGTTAAAGTTAAGCCTGCCCCCTACGCTGAACAGCAGGTTCAACTGTTGAGAGTAAAAATCTGCTGAGTCTAAATTCTGGTCAAAAATGTCGTAAGAAAATAACTCTATGCTGAATGTAGTGTCCAAACCGTAAGAATAGTCATATTCCCCGTTCTTGTCTGCTAGAACAATGTCGAAGTTTTTAATACGGAAACTAACCCAGTCGCTTTTAGGGTCACTGTTTTTCTTTACTGGAATAATAACGTTTTGTAATTTGTGTTGACGTATAAGGTTAGTTACTTTACGGTATTCTTCCCTGTTGGTTTTAAAATTGTTAACATTTTTAGGGTCTTGACGTATTTGCGTGAAACTGCGGAGGCTGGAACGGTGTTCAAAATAGTGGCGTTCTGCGGTAGCATAAGGGGTAAGGTTTTTAGGTATAGTTACATTTTCTAAAACAGTTACTGCAGTGTTTGAACTTACAACAACACGTGTGCTTTTAGGTTCTGCTATGATAGGTTTCGCCTTGCTTAGGGTCTTAAACTGCTCTGTAACAGCTTCAACATTTGTGCTTTGCACATTCACCCGATTATCTACTTCATCCCTCTCAGAGAGCGTCACAGGGCCAACTGTAATAGTTTCAGACAGAATGGAAGTAGACATAAGTTAATTATAGCATGAGAAGTTATTTTTACAAACAGCAAACCAGTTTTCATATATTAGTCAGTAAAACTAACACTAACTATAGTTTGCGACAGCCAATAATAGTTGGGATAAAGTCACTATACTCACACTTTTAAATCACAGTCTTAATTATCCACTATAAAAGATACTGTAAAGGTACTGTAAAGAAAATCACGCAGCCGAATTGCTTTCAACATAAGGACTATTCCTATAAAATACGAGCTGCTCTAAAAATGCTGTAAAGCTACTAGAAAACCTACTGCAAAAATAATGTATTTAAGAGCAACTTGTCATTATTGCAAAATAGCTATACTAAAAATATAACCAAATACTATACAGCTACTTTTTTAATGTTTTGGATGATGCCTTTCACAATCCAGTCTTTAGGTAAAGTTGCAACGTCATCTTCTGTCAACCCAAGCTGGGCAATCATGCTCAGGTAGTCTTCTTTACGCCCTAAAACGACTGGAAACTCGTTCACATCATGGTCAGGCATAAGTTCATACCATTTCATGAAAACAGCGTAGAAAGGCGTATGGCGGTTACCCATAGCGGCATAATATACGATAGGGCTTTCATCTTCAACAAGTTCAGCTAAAACTGCCGCTGGAGTGTTAGGATGGTCTGCAGCTACGGAACGCACAAACGTCTGCCTATGTTTCGCAACCTCAACAAGAAACTCTGGAGCAATCACTAAACAATCCTGAGCATACGACATGTTACTGCCGTTAAAAAGTAGGTTAATGTCTTTCACTAAGTTGACATCATCAGTATCTACATTCATGAAATCCTTCTATCGACTGACTGGTTAATCAATCCTTTAACATTGTCTACACCTGCAGGTAGTATAAAAGTTTTCATAAACCAGTCAAGAGGTAACCCCATAATGTCTTTCAACTCTGCATTGAAAGATTCAACAAGTTCATTAAATTCTTGTTTGCGTTTAACAACAGTCACGCAAGAGTTGACAGGAATGTCAGGCATTAACAAATGTTCTTTCAAAAGTACAGAAACGATAGGTGTTGAAGGGTTGTCAAAAGCAGTGAAAGCTATAGGTGCACTGTCGTCAAAAAGCAGCCATGACAGGTACTGTTCATGGGTGTTTAAACTGCGTGCAGCCATGACACGTAACTCATGCGAGCTGTCGGTAGCTATCTGTTCTAGAAACTCTGGAGATACAACACTTGAACGGCATACATTGTTAAGAATTTTGAGGCGTTCTTTATCGGTAAGGTTTGGAGCGCCCGCAAGCACAGCTAAACCATCTATAAGGTTCCCACGAATACCTTGCAAACCAATATCATACCGTGAAGGAGGATTACTCATTGTTTAACAACCCTTTAACCCAATTGCGTGGCATGCTATTTACATCTTCAGCATTTAAACTGTAAAGGGCAAGAAACTGTACATATTCTTCAAATCTGTTCTGCACTGAAGGGAACTCTGCAATAGGGAAACTGTCAGGGTAAGCGTCCAGCTCATACATGAAACGTGTAGCAAAAAACACGTTAGGGTGAGATAAAATAATCATGCGAATAAAACCGTCATTAGAGTCATACACGTTTTGTAGGAACTCTGGTGTAGCGTTCGGGTCACTCATGCGAAGTTTTTCATCTGAAGTGACTATTCCTGTTGCACCTACTTTGTTTCCTGCAGCGTCAAAAAGTAAACCATGCACTGTTTCAAAGCTGAAACCTTTACCCATGTTCATTCCCTTTGATTTTGAAAACTGACGTTAAATATTGTACCATGTGGTGTTAATAAAATCTAGCATTACCTTTGACATTATTGGAACTTGTCATCAAAAACTTCTAATTAATATTAAACGCAAATTACTTTACAGCAGAGTAGAATAAAATCTATACTGTGTTTTGTAAACTTTTGACAATAACATCTATAGCAGTAGCTGTGTATAGCATATGTTTTTGGTTTCCGACATGTTCGGGATTTCCGAACAACTCACTCAATGTTTGCTCCCTTGATAAGTGCGATTTCTTCACCATAGCAATCACAGCCGCCTGAGGCCTAAACTGTAAACTAATTATAGCATGAGGTTAGACAAGCGTGCAACATATGTCAAGTGAATTGTTGGTTAACTTATTCTTTCTCTAAAACCCGCAGGAACTGTTTCAAGCTTGAAAGCTCTTCTAAAGAAAGCTCATCATAGACGTTTATGTTGTCGATAGGGACTCCTGCTTTAATTAAAGCAACTTTACGGTCTAAATCAATTTCTAATTCAAACCATTCTTCCCATGTGTTAATACTAGGCTGAAGCAAACCTCCAATGTCAAGCATAGCAAATTTTATTGCACGCTGTTGATGCTCATTTGCTTTGTAAATGCCTAAATCTTCAACAAGAATAATGTTTTGCAACATAACAACAAGTTTCACATCCCTGAAGTCTAAGTGCCATTCAACTTCTACCTGGTCGTAAGCGTTGTCTGTGTCATCATAAGATACATAGTTTATGATAGTTCCTTCAGTTGAAAGTGTACGTAAACTATGTGCTTGAGCTGTTGTAGAGCGAAGAAGGCGGACAAGAACTTTGGAACCAACAGGGTAGTCAGCACGAACGTATGTTTTACCCAGCTTGGGGATTACATACTGTTCCATAGTTTTATCCTAACCATTAACCCAACCTAAAAAAGTTTATAGTTTCTAAACCTATTATAGCATTATAAAACTTTTAAGGCAACACGGGTTAAATATGGTATAATAGTTGTATGGTTAAAACTTTATCTAAAACTGGCATTCTTCCTAAAGCGTTAAATGGGGATGACAGCATCGACCATATATACTGTAACTGTAACAGCAATGTGAGTTTATGTGGTTTTGACATTAGCGACCTTACAGACTGTGGTTATAATGACTCTAATAGTGCAGAGTTTTGCATAGTGTGTCTAGAAGTTGAAGAGAATAATGCTCCATGTGTTCTTTGTGGATTAACTCTTTAGCGAAGGTTTGCCCTGCATTGTTTTCATGAGTCAACTGGAAAACTTAAAAATTATTTTTAATTCTACTCTTCATATTATTTTGTCAATATGTTGTTTTTTTTATGCAGCGGTTAACGTTGTTTAAACAGTTTTTGCTATAGGTAATAATGTTGCCACCCAGTCTTGAGGTAACTCTGATGTTTCTTTAGCGAAGTTTAAAGGTAAAGGCTGATTATTGTTTTCTTTAACTAGGTTACTTCGAAACATAGTGATGAGAGTATTCAAATCTTGAGACTGCGTGATTGCTTCAACAAACTGTTTTTTGTGTTTGTATGACAGGAAGTTTGACTGTGACAGTCGAGTCATTATCACCCATATGGTTAGGTCTTCTTTAGTCATTGTATGATTGTAATGGTTGAATTGTTTACGTAAAGTTTTAACTAGCAAAGGCAATACTTCTAACACTGTTTTAAAACTTTTATCTCCAAGTTTATAGCTATCCATAATGTTTACATATTCTTGTAATGATTCTCCAGTGTTCAGCATTAAGCTAGTGAATTCTGGGTTCTCAACTTGTGCTGTCAGTAGGTTCAAATCAAATAAGTGAAGGTAATCAAATGATATGAACATTTCATCACTGTCATTTAAACGCCAGGGAGTATTAAGGTTGAAAACCATTCGGTAGCCTGTAATTTGGCAGCTTATGAAACCTTCAAGATTTTCTGTTTTTAACTGTTGTGACAGTTGAGCTATTTCTTCTTTTACAAGCGGTGTAAGGCTTGCAGTTACTGTTGGGTTTATTTCTTCCATAGTATTACTGCTGGTAGCCAGTCTGGGTCGAATTTTGCATGGCTTGCAGTGTCCCAGTCGTCAAGGTCATAACTGTCGCTAATTTTAGTCCATGTTTGCATGCTGTTAGGTCGTTCGATACCTATTACTGTGCCTACAGGTAGAAGGTTTAACTCTTGCATGTTGTTTACTTTGGGCTTCAATTCGCTTGGCTTGACAAGCATGTAGCCTAAGTCTGCAAAATGGTATAACACTGAAGTTATTTCACTTGGATGCAGTCCAGTGGTTTTCTGGATGAACATGAGGTCTTCTTCTTTGACTTTGCCGTATCGTTTCATGTTTTTAGTATATCACTTGGTAAACGAAAATGGTACAAATTTTGAAAAGTTTTTAACTAAACTCTTTCATTGCTTTGGCTTTCGCTGCACTGCGAGTGCGGGTACGCTTTTCTCCAGCGTTCGCATGAACACCACTAGCGTTACTGCGTGCTCGTTCACGGAACAAGCGTGCGAGTTCAGCAGCGTGAGCATTACGCACAGCATCGTTAAGCATGCCGAGTTGTTTCTTAGTCTTCTTGTTATTAGCCATATCTATATTATAACAGATGGGACTGACATTCACAACTTTTGAAGGGTGGTTAGCGTCCGTTTACTTTGACGATTGTTTCAGCTAGAGTGATGTCAGTGTCGAAAGGTTCACTGCCGTCTTCGATTTCTTCAACGATGCGTTCAAAATTGTAAATGAGTGCTGGTAGGATTTGGAAGTAATGTGAATCCATCATGGTTAGTTTAGGTTTGCGAGGGTTAGAATCACTGATTGCTTTTTTCTTATCTAGAAAACGGTGGTCTTTCTGCAACTGTGCAATAGCGTCAATAAAAAGCTGCATGTAAGGCTGTGTAGTCATTTGTTATCCTAAATGTTAAAGTGAGAAAACTGCATATGTCAAATGCATCAAGGTCTCAACAGGTTATATGTTCAGTATATCAGATTGTTTAACATAAATCAAACAAGGCTAGTCTTTAGATAATAATTCTTTCGCATTCCAGCCACCCCAAACTATTACAGGCAATGCTAACACAAACATCCCTGTAAAAACAGAAGCAACTGCTAAACCTGTACTTCCTATACCTACAACAGCGTTAATAACTTTCCCTCTACGTTCACGTTTAGCTTCTGCAGTTTTGAAAGAATAGTATGCTTGATTAACTCCAGATATAGCTTCTTCTTCTGACCCATACATTGGGTTTTCTACACTAGCAACAAGAGCTTCCTGCTTTTCAGCATAATGTTTAGGCATTTTGTCTGTCAAATGGTTATGCTCTGGGCATTTTTTCCAGTCAGGGCGTTCACAAACAACTGTAATAGGAAAAGTACTGTGAGCATTATAAAGAACGTGAGACATTAAAAAATCCTTGCTTATGGGTTAATATATATCTAACAAGGGCTAGCTTAAATCGTCGTCAATAATCTCTGCATCGATAGCTTCACGGATTACAGCGTAAGCAACACTACTACTGTAACCTTTACGGGCAAGCATGCCTAACAGTCTAGCTACACGTTTCTGCTTTTCAAGATTTTGTGTGCGGGGGAGTTGTTTCTCTACAAGCTCTAAAGCATGCTGGTACTCATCGTCAGTGTTAACTTCTTCTAAAGCGTTATCTATAAGGTCACGGTCGACACCTTTTTTGATAAGCTCCATACGTATAGCATTCTTGCCAAGCTTACGGTCTTCACTTCTGGAGCGTACGAAACTTTCAGCATAACGTTCATCATCAACCCAACGTTGAGCGACACATTTGTCCATCATTTCTTGTATAACATCAGGAGGAAAAACGCCTTTCTTTTTAAGCTTCTCTTCCACCTGCTTATACGTCATGTCCCGACGGGCAAGATGCCAAACTGCAGTCATTTCTGCACGCTTTAGAAGCCTAACCCTTTCTTCTTCATCTACAGGGTTTTCATCAAAGTCTCTAGGTTCAGGTTTTTTCCACTGCTTCTTCTGAGGGTACTTCTTCTCAGGGTATTTCTTTTTACCTTCATCATCGCTAGATGAGCCTGTGGAGCTACCGAATGAATATCTGGGAGTGTCATCAGGAGTTGCATATTTAGGCTTGTTAGAATAGCTTTTAGCGAATTTAGAATTCGCTTTGAACCCTCCAGTAGGAGCATCGCTACCGTAACTGTCATAAGAAGAACTTGTACTGTCATCCTGCACAGCAGACTTACGGTAGTTAGGTTTCGGAGCTGGAAGACTCTCTAAATCTATAGCGTCAGCTTCATCGGGAAGCCAGCTGTCTTCATTATCATCCATTTATTTATTTTACCACGTGAATGTAAAACTTTAACTGTTTTTACGAGAATCTTTATAAAGCATGCTCACATAAGTATCTATAGACTTTTCCCAGTTTTCACGCTTCTCTACAAGAGGGCATGGAAGCTTACTGTAATATTGTTTAGCTGTAAAATCTATAACATATTCTTCGCCAGAATCTGAAGTGGCAAGCACTGCAACGTGTACTCCTTCATTGTATGTTAAAGTGTGTTCTTTGAAAGAGTATCCTGCGATTTCTTCGTTTCTCAAATCGTCTAATATAGCCCAAGTTGTAGGCCCACAATTGTTGCTGAAAAGTTTGTTGTTTTCAAGCATGTCTGCAAGTGTAATCATTTCAGGTCCAACTTTATGATGGTTTTCTATTGTTATTTCATCAGCATAGTTCATAAAATCATAAGCTAATTCTATTAGTTCTTGAGGAGCATCAGGAATATATTCATCTTTGAAATATTCAGCTATAGTAAAATCTGTAGCAGTTTCTTCTTCAAACTGGGTAGGCACAAGTTTACCTGTTTTTAAAAGTTTTAAATATTCTTGACGACCTGGGCATGTAGGACTTTTACATGACGCTGGACCTTGAGCGTGTGTGCAATGAGACATTCTCTTCTCCAAAAGTTTTATAACATATATCTAACAAAAAGAAAACCGCCCCCAGTTTCCTGAGAGCGGTTTAATCTTTTTAACTGTTAGCCAGCTGGAGTTGCTTCTGGAGCTGGAGCTTCAGCAACTGGAGCGGCAGTAGCGTTAGCGATTGCCTTCTTAGCATCGTCGGTTAGCTTGTAAGCTAGAGTACCATCCCAGCTTGCTCCACCCTTTGTTGCAGACTTAATAGCAACAACAACGCCATCCTTAACGGTTAGCGTTAGAGTAGAATCTGCACTGGAAGCGACAGTTACAGTGTAAATGCCGTCCTTCTCAGTTACAGTAGCAACCTGTGACTCAAGGTAACCCTTGATTGAAGTTGGAGCTACACCGTTAGCACCGTCAACATAAGTTGCCGTGCCAGCCTGGTCAGTAGTGGTACGCTTAGTCGCTGGGTCATAAGCGATAAGAATCTTTGTAGTTCCATCTGTAGCTGTTTCAGTGTAACCATCTTTAAGCATTTTAGCTTCTGAAGCTGACAATACATCAACCAACTTCTGCTGTACGCCTGAGATGACTACTCCTGCTGATGTGGTTGCGGACGCTGCTGGCTTGTCCGCACCTGTGCTTGTGCAACCAGTTAGCAGTAGTGCTCCAGCAAGAGCGACAGCTGCAAAAGGTGCGACTTTCTTAATTAACATGTTTTCCTTCTAATATATTAGTGATGTATTATTAATCGGAGCTATTCCTTGGAATTGGCTGTGAAAAGCAATACATTCTTATTGTAGCATAAAAAAATATTTATTCCTAATTTTTACTAATCAGTTTTGTTTATCACAGAGACAAAAACTTCATAGTCTTCAGGTAAAACTATAATTTCTATAGCTTTTTCATATTTTTTAGCAAGTCTATCTTGATGCTCTTGAGGTAAACCCACTCTACGAGAGTAAAGATTGTTATGTGCTAAATCTCCAGTTTTAACTAAACGAGCAACAGGGTCAGACATTATGGCTTCATAATATGCGATACGGTCTGAACGCTCCACAAAAGTTAAAAGTTTAACAGCAAAGACAACTTGTTTGTTAAATCCTAAATTTTCTAAATCTATAATTGTTATATCAGAGTCCTCAACCACATCATGAAGCAGACCAGCAATTATAGAGTTAAGTTTATCTTCATCTGTGAAAGAAGCATATGAAGGCATTTTTTGTACAAGTTCACTTACCGCACGGACATGATGAAAATATGGCACGCCGATTTTGTCTGTCTGACCTTCATGGGCGGCCAGTGCCACCTCAACCGCTTTGCCGTAATCACTCATAAAATAATTATAGCACATAAAATCGAAAAGGTTTTATATACAGCAAGTCCCTCACCCGCTGAAACAATACACACAAAGAAAAGCGAGCGAGGGAGTTGCTGAGTTTTTTTTTAGCAAGCGTAGATTAGAGAAGGAAGGGCGCAGCCGCATACCGGTTGCGCCCTCTGAACCGAGAAAAAAATGTCACCCCTTAGCAGATGGCTTAACAGGCACATGTCGCAAATGGCATTGGCGCCGAGCTTCTTCCTCATCCTGGTGGGTGTGTACGGATTCATCCTCTTCACTGTGGTCCTGTCGTTCACAGGATCGAAGATGTTTCCCAACCTGAACAACTTTGTCGGCCTGCTGCAATACGAGCGTCTGTGGAATACCCCGCGCTGGATCGTGGCGCCCGACTGGCGCGGCTACGGCCTGACGAAGTCGGGTGAGGCGCCCGCCGACAACTTCTGGTTTCCCGACTACCTGGCCGACCTGGACTTCCTGCTGGACGCCCTCGCGCCGGG